>Ga0214543_1008948_pt1 | contig 15988 bp, 16 predicted proteins | sample CNSS2metaG_FD_160094 | JGI IMG/M metagenome (GOLD analysis project Ga0214543, IMG submission 160094) | Root nodule microbial communities from cowpea collected in UCLA plant growth center, Los Angeles, California, USA - CNSS2 | ecosystem: Host-associated > Plants > Roots > Nodule | place: USA... | reverse complement strand
ACAATGGCATCAATGAGCGATGATCCACAAATCAGCCTGCCTGCAGTCGCACGCTGATATCCCCTCCGGCCCGCGCCGGAAAGCACGGCCGCTTGCCGGAAGCTACACCACTTCCTGAGACACGATCAAGGATCTCAGCCTGAGAGTCATCATAGCGTCATTGCTTGACGGAGAGTCAGCAATCTCGATTGATGGCAATAGCGATTACCTTCTGCCATTATTTCGTCCTCAAAACTATAAAGCGCTGCCTGATGAGGCTGAACTTGACGTCGATATCTGGTGGAGCTTTGCCCAGCCATTGATATGGAAAAGGGAGCGAAAAATCACGCTCCGGATTACAAAGCGAAATCTGAAATACGTAGTTGGAGGCAGCGATACCGACGAGGTGCTGGACTAACGTGCTTAGACTGGGATGAGGGAGAGGGTGTGCGATTCGCCACCACGTCCCGCTCTACTTTCTCAGTATCGGTCACGGCTGGGCCGACCCATCGTGGTTTAGTGCGCGCATTTTCTGCCTTGCACCTCTAGTCACTGGAGGTCGTAGCCTGCTCTGGAAGTCTGAAGGAGCGAGGCATGGCAAGCAGAGTTAGGGAAACCAGATACCGCGTCGACGGCATGGACTGCGCATCCTGTGCGGCGAAAATCGATACCGCCGTGAGGCGTGTCGCCGGCGTGGAAGAGGTCAAGGTCTCTGTGGCTGCCGGCACAATGACGGTGCGGCATGCGGATGGCGGCGATATCGGTCCGGCAATCGTCCGAAAGGTCGGCGGGCTCGGCTATAGGGTGGCAGCGCTCTCAGTTGTGACGGAAGCGAAGCCACCTCACAAAGAGCATGCCTGCTGCGGTCACGGCCACGGCAATCACGCCCTGCATGGCCATGGGCACGACCACGCGCATTCGCATGACGGGCCTTCCGGGTCCCCGACAAACACGGTCAGCATTTCCGCTTCGCAGCCCGCTGGCTCTTACGGAGCCGCGCCGTGGTGGCAGACGACAAAGGGCAGGCTCACCATTGCCTGCGGCATCGCAATTGCAGCCGCCTACGGCATCGGCAAGCTCATGCCTGCAACTGAGCCTTGGGTATTCACGCTCGCCATGCTCGTCGGCCTGCTGCCGATCGCGAGACGGGCGGTCATGGCGGCGCGTTTCGGCACTCCGTTTTCGATAGAGATGCTGATGACCGTCGCGGCCGCCGGTGCCGTTGTGATCGGCGCCGGCGAAGAAGCGGCGATGGTCGTCTTTCTCTTCCTGATCGGCGAACTGCTGGAAGGGGTCGCCGCCGGCAAGGCGCGGGCGAGCATTCAGGCGCTGTCGGCCCTCGTGCCGAAATCGGCGCTTATCGAAATGGATGGAAAAATGGTCGAAGTGCCGGCGGAAAGCCTCTCCGTCGGCGCCGTCATCCTCGTTCGCCCCGGCGACCGGCTCCCGGCCGATGGCACAGTCGTCGCCGGTGACAGCAGCGTCGACGAAGCGCCGGTCACCGGAGAGAGCACGCCCGTCCTGAAGGAAGCGGGCGATGGCGTCTTCGCCGGCACGGTCAACGGCGAGGGTGCGCTTCGCGTGCGCGTTACTGCCGCCGCGGCGGACAACACCATCGCCCGCGTCATCAGGCTCGTCGGAGAAGCGCAGGAGATGAAGGCGCCGACCGAGCGTTTCATCGACCGGTTCTCGCGCTACTACACGCCGGCCGTCGTACTCGTCGCCGCGTTGGTTGCGATCGTCCCGCCGCTTTTATTCGGCGGTCTTTGGCAGGACTGGATCTACAAGGGGCTGGCGCTTCTCTTGATCGGCTGCCCCTGCGCGCTCGTCATTTCCACGCCAGCGGCAATCGCCGCGAGCCTGTCGGCCGGGGCGCGCCGTGGCCTGTTGATCAAGGGCGGCGCCGTGCTTGAAACGATCGGCAAGATCACGGCGGTCGCCTTCGACAAGACCGGGACGCTTACCGAGGGCAAGCCCAAGCTTACCGATGTCATCGGCTTCGACCGGCCGGAATCCGAGGTCATCGCTCACGCCGCCGCGCTCGGGCAGGTCTCCAGCCATCCGCTGGCGCAGGCGATCCTTGCGCGTGCCGAATCCGACGGCTTGACGCTGCCTGCCGTGGAAGGCGCAAAGGCCCTCGGCGGCAGGGGCATGTCCGGTTCGGTGGGCAACACGGCACTTTTCCTCGGCTCGCCTCAGGCCGCCGGCGCGCGCGCGCCGCTCACCGGAGAGCAGCAGGCGCGGATCGAGGCCCTGCAAGGCGAGGGCAAAACCGTGTCTGTGCTTCTCGCGAACGGCGCCGTCGCCGGGGCGCTCGCCATGCGCGACGAGCCGCGCGCCGATGCCGTCAAGGGCGTGAAGGCGCTGACAGAGGCTGGGCTTCGCGTCGTGATGCTGACCGGCGACAACCGGCGCACCGCCGGCGCCATCGCCGACCGGCTCGGCGGCATTGAGGTGCGCGCCGAACTCCTGCCCGAGGACAAGCAGCGCATCATCGGCGAACTCAAGGCCGAAGGCTTTGCCGTTGCGAAGGTTGGCGACGGCATCAACGATGCGCCGGCACTGGCGGCAGCGGATGTCGGCATCGCTATCGGCAGCGGAACGGATGTCGCGCTTGAAGCGGCGGATGCCGCAAGCCTCCACGCGCGCGTTGCCGACATCGATGCGATGATCAAGCTGTCGCGGGCAACGTTGCGCAACATCTATCAGAACATAACGGCCGCGCTCGGGCTCAAGGCCGTGTTTCTGGTGACGACCATCGCCGGCGTAACCGGCCTCTGGCCGGCCATCCTCGCCGACACCGGCGCCACCGTGCTCGTGACGATGAACGCGCTGCGGCTGCTGCGTTTGCCTGAGAAGTAAACGGCCGATGGATGCCGGCAGGAAGGCCGAGAAACGCGAGCGCAACTCCATTCCCCGTGCTCATTTCACGCACAATCTCCCTGTGTATATTCGCGCTGGACTCTCACCAGTGATCCGGGGAGAGTATAAGGAGATCGCGATTGAGGGCTTTCACGCCCGGAAATCGATGATAAACTTATACCAAATGGTAAAAAAATTGTCGGCACGGTTCCTGCGATGAGCCGAAGCGGGCAGGAAGGGGATCGCAAGCCAATATGGACGATATTGCCATCGAATTGCGTGGGATCGACAAGAGCTTCGGACTGGTCCACGCCAATAAGGACATCAATCTCAAGGTTCGCAAGGGCACGATCCACGGCATCATCGGCGAAAACGGCGCGGGCAAGTCGACGCTGATGTCGATCCTCTACGGCTTCTATCAGGCCGATAGCGGCGAGATCCTGGTCGACGGCAAGCCGGTTGCCATTCGCGATCCGAATACGGCGATCTCCGTCGGCATCGGCATGGTGCATCAGCACTTCATGCTCGTGGAAAATTTCACGGTGCTCGAAAACGTCATGCTCGGCGCCGAGGACAGCCAGGTCCTCAACAAGGGCATCGCCAAGGCGCGCACGGAATTGAAGCGGCTCGAGAACGAATATGCGCTGGAGGTCAATCCCGACGCCCTGATAGAGGAGCTGCCGGTCGGTCTCCAGCAGCGCGTGGAGATCCTGAAGGCGCTTTATCGCAAGGCCGATATCCTGATCCTCGACGAGCCGACAGGCGTGCTGACGCCGGCCGAAGCCGACCATCTCTTCCGCATTCTCGGCCAGCTCAAGTCGCAGGGTAAGACGATCATTTTCATCACTCATAAGCTGCGGGAGATCATGGCGATCACCGACGAAGTTTCGGTGATGCGCCGCGGCGAGATGGTCGCCACGCGCAACACGCGCGAAACCTCGGTCGAGGAGCTGGCCGAGCTCATGGTTGGCCGCCGCGTGCTGCTTCGCGTCGATAAGGGCGAAGCGAGCCCCGGCGACGTGAAGCTCGCGGTCCAAGGCCTGACGGTCAAGGACAGCCGCGGCGTCACCATGGTCGACGACGTCTCCTTCGAGGTTCGCTCCGGCGAGATCGTCGGCATTGCCGGTGTCGCCGGCAACGGCCAGTCGGAACTGCTCGAGGCGATCGCCGGCATCCGCAAGGCAACCGCAGGAACGGTGCTTCTGAACGGCAAGTCCGTCGATGTCATGGGCCATAGGGATCCGGCCGAACTCAGGGCTCGTGGCCTGGCGCACGTACCGGAAGACCGGCATCATGTCGGGCTCGTCCTCAAATTCGAGGAAAGCGAGAACGCCATTCTGGGCTACCACCATGATCCGCGGTACCTCAACGGCGTCTTCCTGAACATCGATGCGATCCGCAAGGATGCCGAGGAAAAGATCGCCAAATACGACATCCGCCCCCCGAATGCGCGGCTGAAAACCGCCAATTTCTCCGGCGGCAACCAGCAGAAGATCGTCCTTGCCCGCGAGATGGAGCGCGATCCGGACGTGCTGATCATTGGTCAGCCGACCCGTGGCGTCGACGTCGGCGCGATCGAATTCATCCACAAGCGGATCATCGAGATGCGCGACCAAGGTAAGGCCGTGCTGCTCGTCTCCGTCGAGCTCGACGAGATCCGCTCCCTTTCCGACCGCATTCTCGTGATGTTTGCGGGTCGCGTCGTCGGCGAGCGCAGCCCGGATGCGACGGAAGGCGAGCTCGGCCTCCTGATGGCCGGCGTCGAAGGCCGCAAGGAGGCCGCAGAATGAGCACCCCTTATGCGAAACTCCCGGGCTGGGTCGAATATGGCCTCATCCCGCTGATCAATCTCGCCGTTGCTTTCCTCGTCGCCGGTCTCGTCGTGCTGCTCGTCGGCGAAAATCCGCTGGAGGCGGCTTATCACCTGATCAACGGCGCTTTCGGCCGCGGCGAATATATCGGCTTCACGCTCTATTACGCGACGACCTTCATCTTCACCGGGCTTGCCGTGGCGGTCGCCTTCCATGCCGGGCTCTTCAACATCGGCGGTGAAGGCCAGGCCTATGTCGGCGGCATCGGCGTGGCGCTTGCCTGTCTGTGGCTCGACCAGACGATGCCCTGGTATGTGGTCTTCCCGCTCGCCGTCCTCGGCTCGGTGTTCTTTGGCGCGCTCTGGGCTTTCCTACCCGGCTGGCTGCAAGCCAAGCGCGGCAGTCACATCGTCATCACCACCATCATGTTCAACTTCATCGCGTCGAGCCTGATGGTCTATCTCCTGACGCGCGTCCTGAAGCCGCTCGGGTCGATGGCGCCGCAGACGCGGACCTTCGCCGAAGGCGGGCAATTGCCGAAGCTCGACTGGCTGCTCTCGATCTTCGGTCTCGATGTCGGAACGGCACCCTTCAACATCTCCTTCTTGCTGGCGCTGGTGGCGGCCTTCGGCGTCTGGGCGCTGATCTGGCGCACCAGGCTCGGCTACGAGATGCGCACAATGGGCCACAGCCCGTCAGCCGCGCGCTACGCCGGCATTCGCGAAAGCCGCATCACGGTCATCACCATGATGATTTCCGGCGGCCTTGCCGGCATGATGGCCTTGAACCCGATCATGGGCGAGCAATTCCGCATGCAGCTCGATTTCGTCCAGGGCGCGGGCTTCGTCGGCATCGCGGTAGCGCTGATGGGCCGCTCACATCCGGGCGGTATCATCCCCGCCGCCATCCTCTTCGGCGTGCTCTATCAGGGCGGCGCGGAAATCGCCTTCGAGATGCCGTCGATCTCGCGCGACATGATCGTCATCATCCAGGGTCTCGTCATTCTTTTTGCCGGTGCGCTCGAGAACATGTTCCGCCCAGCCATTGCGCGCGCCTTCGCAATGCGCGGCCAGCGTGCGGCTGCCGTCGTTCAGACCAGGGGAGCCTGAGTCATGGATTTCTTCCACGTTCTCGTCGTGCTCCTGGAATCGACGATTCGCGTCTCGGTGCCGCTCGTCTTCGCGGCGCTCGCCGGCCTCTTCACCGAGCGCGCCGGCGTCTTCGACATCGGCCTCGAAGGCAAGATGCTCGGCGCCGCTTTCGCGGCCGGCGCCGCGGCCGCCGTCACCCAATCGGTCTGGATCGGGCTGATCGCGGCGATCCTCATTTCCGTGGCCCTGTCGCTGGTGCACGGCTATGCCTCGATCACCCAGCGCGGCAACCAGATCGTCTCGGGTGTCGCGATCAACTTCATCGTCGCCGGCTCCACCGTGATCCTCGGCGAGGCCTGGTTCCGCCAGGGCGGACGCACACCGGCGCTCGCCGAAGGCGCCAGGTTCCAGACGATCAGCTTCCCGGATGCGGACATGATCCGCGAGGTGCCGCTGCTCGGTCCGATCTATGCGGACCTCCTGTCCGGGCATTTTCTGCTTACCTATCTGGCCTTCGCGATGGTGCCGATCAGTTGGTGGATTCTTTATCGCACCCGCTTCGGCCTCCGGCTCAGGGCCGTCGGCGAGAACCCGGGTGCCGTTGACACCGCCGGCATCTCGGTGATCTGGCTGCGCTACCGCGCCGTCATCTGCTGCGGCATTCTCTGTGGTTTCGCCGGCGCCTATCTGTCGCTGGCGATGACGGCCGGCTTCGTCAAGGGCATGACGGCGGGCAAGGGCTATATCGCGCTCGCGGCGTTGATCTTCGCCAAGTGGCGGCCGAAGAACGTCATGTTCGCCTGCCTGCTCTTCGGCTTCCTCGATGCGCTGGCGATCCGTCTGCAAGGCACGCCCTTGCCGCTTATCGGACAGGTTCCGGTGCAATTCATGCAGGCGCTGCCCTATATTCTCACGGTGATCCTGCTTGCCGGCTTCATCGGCAAGGCGATACCGCCCAAGGCCGGCGGCGTACCCTATGTGAAGGAGCGCTAGACAATGTCCAAGGACGAGCTCTTCGTCGCGGCACGTGAAGCCATGGCAAGGGCGCATGCGCCCTATTCCAAGTTTCCGGTGGGCGCCGCCATCCGTGCCGGTGACGGCAAGATCTACACGGGCGCCAACGTCGAGAACCTGTCCTTTCCGGAAGGCTGGTGCGCGGAGACGACAGCGATCAGCCACATGGTGATGGCCGGCCAGCGCAAGATCATGGAAGTGGCCGTCGTTGCTGAGAAGCTCGCGCTCTGCCCGCCATGTGGCGGCTGCCGTCAGCGCTTAGCGGAATTTTCCGGCGCGAGCACCCGTATCTATCTCTGCGACGAGACGGGGATCAAGAAGACGCTTGCCCTCTCCGATCTCTTGCCGCACAGCTTCGAGACCGAGATCCTCGGATGACGGCGGCGGCGGAATTCCTGAAAGGCAAACTCGGCGCGCTTATGCCGCGTTACGGCATCGTGCTCGGCTCCGGGCTTGGCTCGCTCGTCGAGGCGGTGGCGAAACCGGTCCGCATTCCCTATGCGGAGATACCCGGTTTTCCGGTGAGCAGCGTTTCCGGCCACGCCGGCGAACTCGTCGCGGGCAGGCTCGGCGATATTCCCGTCGCCGTGCTCTCCGGCCGCGCCCATTTTTACGAGCGCGGCGACGCCAATGCGATGCGCGTGCCGATCGAGACGATGAAGCGGATCGGGGTCGAAAACCTGATCCTCACCAATTCGGCCGGCTCGCTGCGCGAGGACATGCCGCCGGGCTCCGTGATGCGCATCGCCGATCACATCGCCTTTGCCGGTGCCAATCCGCTGATCGGCGTCGAAAGCGACGAGCGCTTCGTCGGCATGACGAACGCCTATGATGCGGCGCTTTCCATAGGGATGGAGGAGGCCGCCGAGCGCCTCGGCATCCCGCTCGCGCGCGGCGTCTATATGTGGTTCTCCGGCCCGAGCTTCGAAACGCCGGCGGAAATCCGCATGGCGCGCATTCTCGGTGCCGATGCGGTCGGCATGTCGACGGTTCCCGAGGTGATCCTCGCGAGGTTCTTCGGGCTCAGGGTGGCGGCAGCCTCCGTCATCACCAATTTCGCCGCCGGCATGACCGGGGCGGAGCTCAGCCATGAGGAGACGAAGCAGATGGCGCCGCTCGGCGGTCAGCGCCTGGCAGCGATTCTGAAAGAGATGATCGCGAGCGGAGGCTGACATGGCCATGCTCCCTCAGGAAGTGATCCGGAAGAAGAGGGATGGCGGAGAGCTCGATCCGGCGGAAATCGCCGGCTTTATCGAGGGCGTGACCGACGGTTCGATCTCGGAAGGGCAGGCCGCCGCCTTCGCCATGGCCGTGTGGTTCTCCGGCATGAATCGCGACGAATGCGTCGCGCTGACGCTGGCGATGCGCGATTCCGGCGAGACGCTCGACTGGAGCGAGTTCGGGCGCCCGGTGGTCGATAAGCACTCGACGGGCGGCGTGGGCGACAATGTCTCTCTTATGCTCGCGCCGATCGTCGCCGCTTGCGGTGCCAATGTGCCGATGATCTCGGGCCGAGGCCTCGGCCACACCGGCGGCACGCTCGACAAGCTCGAATCGATCCCCGGCTACAATATCCAGCCATCGCCCGAGCTGTTTCGCAAGGTCGTCGACGAGGTCGGCTGCGCCATCATCGGCCAGACGGCCAATCTGGCTCCGGCCGACAAGCGCCTCTATGCGATCCGCGATGTAACGGCGACGGTTGACTCGGTGCCGCTGATCACGGCTTCGATCCTTTCGAAGAAGCTCGCCGCCGGCCTCCAGTCGCTGGTGCTCGACGTCAAACTCGGCAACGGTTCCTTCATGACGGATCCCGACGAAGCCAAGATCCTCGCGCGCTCGCTCGTCGACGTGGCAAACGGTGCGGGCGTGAGCACGTCCGCATTGATCACCGACATGAATGAACCGCTGGCGGACGCGGCCGGAAACGCGCTCGAAATCGAGACCTGCCTTGCTTATCTGCGCGGCGAGAAGGCGGGAACCCGCCTCGATCAGGTCGTCGTGGCTTTCGCGGCGGAAATGCTCGTCGCAGCGGGCATTGCGACACACAAGGTCGAGGCCGAGGCCTTGGTCCGCCGCGCTCTAGAGAGTGGTGCCGCGATGGAGCGTTTCGCGCTCATGGTCCATCGGCTTAGCGGGCCCGCCGATTTCGTCGATCGGTCCGAGGCCTACCTCGAAAAGGCGCCGGCCGTCGTACCGGTGCCGGCCGCGCGGGAGGGCTACCTGACGGCTTGCGAGACGCGCGAGATCGGAATGGCGGTCATCGCACTTGGCGGCGGGCGCAGCCGTCCCGATAACCGGATCGATCACCGCGTCGGTCTCTCCGATTTGTTGCCACTTGGGACCGAGGTGCAGAAAGGTGAGCCGGTCGCCTTCGTGCATGCTGCCAATCTGAGCCAAGCGGAAGCGATGCGGGAGAGGATTGGGGGCCTCTACACGATCGGGGACGTTGCACCGGATCCGCGCCCCGTCGTCATATCCAGGATTACCTGACGAGATGGAGCGCGCCGTCCTCGACGCGATAGGATGATAGCCGGCTCAGGAAGGACATGCCGACGAGCATGCCGGAGAGTGCCTTGTCGGGCAGGATCATGGCATCGATGTTCTTGAGCGAGATGTTACCGATCTCGACGCGGTCCAGACTGACGCGGGCAGCCTCTACGATGCCGTTGGCCGTCTGCACGCGTGCATTGAAGGCGAGGCTGCCGACGGCGATGCCGAAGCGCCGGGCCGCCGAGGCGTTGATGGCGATCGTGCTCGCGCCGGTGTCGACGAGCCCCCGTTCCGATCGCCCATTTATCCGGAACGTGCCGAAGAAGTGGCCGGCGCGATCCCCTTCGAGCACCACACCTTTGCTGCCCGCGTAGCGTGCCGTCGCCGCCGGCGCCGCGGCGCCTACCGAGCGCTCTACTGCGCTTTCGCTCTGCCGAGCGAGATAGGTCGAGGCAAGCTCAGGAACGACGAGTGCGAGAGCGGCAAGTCCAGCCGCAAAGGCGAGGAGGCGTGTAATCATTGGGGCTCCGGCGGGGCAAGCGGAAACGAGTCTAGCCTAAGCCGATCATCGCTAACGCCATGCAAAAAAGCCGCCGGAAAGACCAGCGGCTTTGCCGCTGTTTGTCAGTCTAGTTAAGAAAGCGAAAACTTACTTCGTACCGTACATGCGGTCGCCCGCGTCGCCGAGGCCGGGCATGATATAGCCTTTCTCGTTCAAATGGCTATCGATCGCGGCGGTGAAGATCGGCACGTCCGGATGTGCGTTCCTGAAATTGCGGATGCCTTCCGGGGCGGCGAGCAGGCAGAGAAAGCGGATGTTCTTCGCGCCGCGCTCCTTGAGCTTCTCGATCGCCGCGATCGAGGAGTTGCCGGTCGCAAGCATCGGATCGACGACGATGACGAGCCGCTCGTTGAGGCTCTCCGGCGCCTTGAAATAATATTCGACCGGCTGCAGCGTCTCGTGATCGCGATAGACGCCGATATGCGAGACGCGTGCTGACGGCACGAGTTCGAGCATGCCTTCGAGCAGGCCGTTGCCGGCGCGCAGAATCGAGGCGAAAACAAGCTTCTTGCCTTCGAGCACCGGCGCGTCCGTTTCCTGAAGGGGCGTCTCGATCCGCTCGGTCGTCAGTTCCAGATCGCGCGTCACCTCGTAGCAAAGCAGCGTCGAGATTTCCTTCAGCAACCGGCGGAAGCCTGCGGTCGACGTCTCCTTCTTGCGCATGATGGTCAGCTTGTGCTGCACCAGCGGATGATCGATCACTGTAACGCCGTCCATGGCTCACCTTCCCCGCACAAATTTTGGCATTATCCGCCCTCTTTTCCATGGAAAGGGCGGGGCTGCAAGGGTGTTCGTCCACTTGGTTGCGGATTGCGCCTCTCATCCCGCTGCCGCGACCTTCTCCCCGTTTTGACGGGGAGAAGGGGCTCGCGGCACGCTCCTAAGTTCCCCCCAAGGCGGAGAGGGCTAGGGTGAGGAGCAATCCCCCTCCCGGCTAGACATGCAAGGCCGCCAGCAATCTCTCTCTCGTGGGCTCGTCCACGAAGGCGGCTTCGATCGCCGTTTTCGTCATCCGGTTGAGATCGCCGTCCTCGAAGCCCATAACGTGGAACGCGATTTCGTATTCCTGGGCGAGTGACGTGTGGAAGAAGGGCGGATCGTCGGAATTGAGCGTGACGCGAACACCGGCCTCGTAGAGCGGCCGCAGCGGGTGCGAGGCGAAGTCGGGGAATACCTTGAGTGAAATGTTCGAGCCCGGGCAGACTTCGAGCACGACGCCCTCATCGGCAAGGCGCTTCACCAGATCCGCGTCTTCGATCGCTCTCACACCGTGGCTGATGCGCCTCGGCCGTACGTGATCGAGCGCATCGCGCACGCTGAAGGCTCCGGAAAGCTCGCCGGCGTGGATGGTCAAGCCCAGCCCGGCGTCGCGGACGATGTCGAAGGCGCGAGAAAATTCTGCGACGCTGTGCATGCGCTCCTCACCGGCGAGATTGAAACCGGTCACGAGCGGGTGGGGGCGCATGGCGGCATATTGCGCGGTGCTGATCACCGATTCCGGTCCGAGATGGCGAATGCCGGTGATCAGCATGCGGGATTCGATCCCGGTCTTCGCTCTCGCTGCCTCCATGCCGGCGGCAAGGCCTTCGATATAGGCGTCGGCTCCGAGCCCGATCGTCTCGCCATGATCGGGCGAGACGATGATCTCGCTATAGATCGTGCCCGCTTCCGCGAGCTCCGTCAGATAGGCCTCGGCGAGCAGCGCATAATCGCCCTCGGTGCGAAACAGCGAGGCGACGGCGTCGTAGCATCTGACGAAGCTGGTGAAATCCTCCCAGACATAGGCCATGTCGCGGATGATCGAACTGGTGTCGATGCCGTATTTGTGCGCCTGCCTGAGCGCCAGTTCCGGTGGCGTGGCGCCTTCGATGTGGCAATGCAGTTCGGCTTTCTTCAGATGAGCGGTCAAATAAGGCTTCTCCCATGTGGGCCCGGCGCGATGCCGAGATGTCTGGCGACGGTCTCGCCGATATGCGCGAAGCTGTCGGCGATACCGAAGGAGCGGCTCCTGAGCGTCGGGCCGAACATCAGGACCGGCACGCGCTCGCGGGTGTGGTCGGTGCCCCGCCAAGTTGGATCGCAGCCATGGTCGGCGGTGAGGATCACCATGTCGCCCGGCTTCAGCCGACGGTCGAGATCGGGCAGGCGGGCGTCGAAGGCTTCGAGCGCGGCGGCATAGCCGGGCACGTCGCGGCGATGGCCGTAAAGCATGTCGAAGTCGACGAAGTTGGTGAAGACGAGATCACCGTTCTCTGCTTCCTCGACCGCCGCAAGGCTCGCGTCGAAGAGTGCCATATTTCCGTTCGCCTTGGTGAGTTTCGTCACGCCCTGATGGGCGAAAATGTCGCCGATCTTGCCGATCGCGTGGACCGTGCGGCCCGCTTCCTTCAGTCGGTCGAGGATGGTCGGCTCCGGCGGCAGCACAGAATAATCGCGGCGGTTGCCGGTGCGGATGAAATTGCCGGCATTGTCGCCGACGAAGGGTCGGGCGATGACGCGACCGATATTGTAGTCGTCGACGAGCCGGCGAACGGTCTGACAGAACTCGAGCAATCGTTCGAGGCCGAAGATCTCTTCATGCGCGGCGATCTGGAAGACCGAGTCGGACGAGGTGTAGCAGATCGGTTTGCCGCTCCGCATGTGCTCCTCGCCGTGGCGCGCGATGATTTCCGTGCCGGACGCGTGGCAATTGCCGAGGATGCCGGGCACATTGCCCTCACGGCAGATCGCCTCGACAAGCTCCGGGGGGAAGGCATCGCCCTCCGCCGGAAAGTAACCCCAGTCGAACATGACCGGCGTGCCGGCGATCTCCCAATGGCCGGACGGTGTGTCCTTGCCGCGCGAGACTTCGCTCGCGGCGCCGTAGATGCCGTAGACGCGCTCCGGCAGTACCATGCCCGCCGGAATCCGGCCCGTTGCGAGCTTCGCCGCATGCACGAGACCGAGCGCGGACATGTTGGGGAGATGGAGCGGCCCTTCGCGCAGTCCCGCGCGGTCGGCGGCACCCGCCGCGCAGAACTCGGCGATGTGGCCGAGCGTGTCGGCGCCGAGATCGCCAAAGGCCTCCGCATCGGGCGCGTTGCCGATGCCGAAGGAATCGAGGACGAAGAGAAAAGCACGCGCCATGAAACACCTGATGACCGGCGCGCCCAAAGGGCGACGAACCCGGTGCTGCTAAGCTCACGCGGGCAAGTCCCGCGCAGCCCGGCAGAAATAGCGCGCCATCCCCTCCATTGCAATTGAGCGAGGAGTCGACCTTAGCAGTCGGTGCACTCGATCATCGTGCCGAAGCGCTGACGATAATAGGAGGTCTTGGAAAGCGGAATCGTGGTCGTGTCGGAGCCGAAAAGCGTAAGCTGGTGATTGACGGTGAGTTCGGTGCGCACGACGAATGCATTCAAGGCGTCGAGTTCCGACGGCACGTTCGTGACCGAATTGAAGGCATAGGGCACCGTCGCGCCCTCGTTCCCGTCCGACCAGCCGCGGGACCAGACGACCTTGCCTTCCGTCGTGCCGGTTACCTGGATGCCGGTGATTTTCAAATCGTAGTCCGAGCCGTCATAGGGCACGAGCATGTTCTTCGTGACGTTCAGCATGTCGTCCAGGAAGGCCTTGTCCACGCCCTGCTGCTGCGTGACGATATCGCTCACCGCGCTCGAAGCGCGTGCGACCTTGCGCGCGACGGTGAAGCCGAGCGAAAGCTCGAAGGCGCCAATATAGGCGCCGATAAGGAGTGGCGCGATGATCGCGAATTCCACGGCGCCGACGCCGCGCCGGTCCTTGAGCAGGCGGCGAAGCGGGCGGAGAGTGCGCCGGACGAGCGAAGATCCGTGGAAGCGTCTCATGGCGTCCTCAATAGTCTTCGTTGCGGAAGGTGGCGGTCGCGACCATCAGATAGTCCCGCGGCATGCTGTCGCCGGCGGCCCTGAGTTTGGTGACATAGGGTCGAACGAGATCGGTGATCACCTCCCAGCGGTAGTAAGCGCGCACCATGGTGAAATCTCGGGGACCGCCGGGAGCGAATTGGAAGCCGCTGGTGTCGAGATCGGAGCCCACGCGCGGGACGGCGTCCGGAAAATCGCCGAGATCGGCGATCTCGCGGACATCGAGATAAAGCTTGGAAGGCTCGGTCGCTTCGCTCGCCGAGCACGTCATCATGATGGCGATCTCGTCGCAGAAAGCCTGGCGGAATTGAGCCTCGGTCACATCCGTCGGCTTGCCCTGATTGAAGGTGAGCTCGCCGGTGCGGATCTTGCGAGCCAACGTGTCCGTCGCGTTCGCGAGCAATTGCTCGCCGGCAAAGGCGACGAATGTCTCGATCGACGCGAAGACGACGATGAAGAAGGGCAGGGCGAGGATCGCGAATTCGATCGCGGTCGCGCCCTTCCGATCGCCGAGGAGACGCCGAAAGGGACCGCGGAATGAGCGCGCCCGAGAGGTGCATGCTTTCTCTTCGATCGACATTGCGCCGTTCCGTCATGTCAACTGGATCGGTGCAAAATACGCGGGGACTGTTGAAAAATCGTTTTCAACAACCCGAAGAATTTTAGTGGTTTGGATTTTGTGATCGGTTAGTTGCTGCCGTTCGAGTTGGATGCCTGCCGCTCGGCGCGCTCGCAATTGGGCGTGCAGGAGAGAACGGTGCGTGCCGTCTGCTTGTAGACGCGCAGCGTATTGCCCTCGTCGATCGATACCAGGATGCGCTCGTCGACAATGGCGTTTCCGTCCTGGTCGAGGATGACGAGATTGGTCGTGCCGAAATTGCGTCCCGTGAGCACGATCGTCTTCGCATCCGCGACCGTCGCATCCGCCACGTCGGAATTGCCGATGATCACCTTGCTGACCGGCCTGTCGAGTTTCAGCACGCGCGCGTGATCCATATAGACGCGCATCATTTCCTCAGCCGCCTCAGCCAGGGCTGGCGCGAAAAGCCCCAGAAGGGCAGCGACGGTAAGCGTGGCGACCCGCTTGGTCGTGAAGGGCGTGTTCATGGCGCGTCCTGATGGCGAATATTGCCCATTTTGGCGCCTTTTGGTGAATGAAAGGTTACGCCAAAGCGCTGCAATTTAACCGTCCGTTTTCCGCGCATTTACCCAAGAAAGAGCGGTGCAGCTTTAACTTCACGGTAACCGGTTTCCTTAAGCGGAAAGAAATTAGGCCCCGCTAATTTCAGGGTATCCGATCAACGGCAACAGTTGGCGGAAGTGCTGAACAACAATCACGTGAAGTAGGAGAATCGCCATGAAGACCATTTTTGCCCGTCTGATGAAGGACGAATCCGGTGCAACCGCAATCGAATACGGCCTGATCGCAGCCCTGATCTCTGTCGCGCTGATCACTGGTGCAACGGCCCTCGGCACCAAGCTGAACACGCAGTTTACCAACCTGGGCTCGTATCTCAGCGTTGCCCCGAAGGCCCCGTAATGAGCTGATGTGCCGCTTACAGGAGGCCGCCTTCTTTGAAGGCGGCTTTCTTGTTACGGATCGATCCTGCCTTTTCATTTGCAGCGTAGTGCGAGGAAATTCCGATGATCAACGCAACTATCCTGATCGTCTTTCCCTTTTGCCTGGCGCTGGCAGCGTTTTCCGATCTGCTCACCATGACAATTCCGAACCGTGTTTCAGCGGTTCTGCTCGCGGCCTTCCTTCTCGTCGTGCCATTCGCGGATTTTGATGTTGGGCAAACGGGCCTTCACCTCGCCGCCGCAGGGCTTGTATTTGCCGGCTGCTTCAGCCTTTTCGCGACAAACGTAATGGGCGGCGGCGACGCAAAACTCTTGACGGCGAGTGCCGTGTGGTTCGGGCTCAACGCATCACTCATCGCATTCCTTTTCTATGTTGCCGTTTTCGGCGGTTTGCTGACCCTGGCTGTGTTGCTCTTGCGCAGCCAGGAGAACGCGATTCTTGCTGCCGGAATCCCTGTCCCACGTCTCTTGCTGACCGCAAAGAAAATTCCCTACGGAATTGCGATCGCCCTCGGCGGGTTTTCCGCCTATCCCTCCTCGCCGCTGATGCAGGCCGCCTTCGCGCAGCTCTCCTAGCCGAGGTTCTATTGCTCAGGGGGGGACTCCCCACCGTTTAACAAGCGGATTTTTGAGCGGCCAGAGAGGGGTCGAAGGTGGTGCCCGTTTTGAGCATGGCGCAGGCGACGGCAAGGAGGCGGTCGGCGACAGATCGCA
>Ga0214543_1008944_pt1 | contig 15991 bp, 4 predicted proteins | sample CNSS2metaG_FD_160094 | JGI IMG/M metagenome (GOLD analysis project Ga0214543, IMG submission 160094) | Root nodule microbial communities from cowpea collected in UCLA plant growth center, Los Angeles, California, USA - CNSS2 | ecosystem: Host-associated > Plants > Roots > Nodule | place: USA... | reverse complement strand
TGTGTTTTTGTTGCTTAATGCATCTGTGAAATTTTCCCAATTTCTCATTTGCAGAAAGTTGAAACATGAAAAGAAATACTGCATGGAGCAGCTGCATTGCAACATTGTAATCATGAAGCGATCCAGGCCAAAGATTCTGCGCTTGAATTTGAACAGTTCACCGAAAATGGAACTAAACACGGGTTCTCCATTGAAGCTTGGAAGAAACTTGACAGAGAACACAGAAGATGCTGAAGGTATAATTAGAGGTCCAGTTGTTACTCCTGCTAGCAGTCCTGAACAAGGGTCACCACCGCTAACTGCAACTGATGTTGGAACATCATCGATATCAAGCTCAGATCCTGCAACTTCACCATTTTTCCACTCCCACAACTACGAGAAACAAAGGAGAGGTTTCACCTTGGTTCACGAGGGACTCACCAACCTAGAGGATATTGAGTCTGACTCCGAGACTGAAAAGCTCAGCATGTCGTCCAAGAGTTCATATTTTCAGCCATGGATTGCGAATGTGATTTGCATGGATGGTGGTGACGAAGACAACATGGGAAGATCAAGCGACAAGAGTTTGGCCACTGCCTACGAGGCTTTGCTTGAGAAATTCTCGAAGTTGGATGAAGATCCTATACTGGGAATGCTCAACTGTAAGATTGATGTGAATTTGAGCAAAAGTGTTAGAGAAGCAATTTCACTGGCTAAAGGTTCAGCTCCTGGCCCTCCTCCGTTGTGCTCCATTTGTCAGCACAAGGCACCGGTTTTTGGCAATCCACCACGGTGGTTTACGTTTGCTGAATTGCAACTTGCCACGGGTGGTTTTTCACAGGCGAATTTCTTGGCCGAAGGTGGTTTTGGTTCTGTGCACCGTGGAGTGCTGCATGATGGACAAGTCATTGCTGTGAAACAGTATAAATTAGCCAGCACTCAGGGAGATAAAGAGTTTTGCTCAGAAGTAGAGGTCTTAAGCTGTGCACAACATCGCAATGTTGTGATGCTAATCGGGTTCTGCGTGGAGAATGGAAGAAGATTGCTGGTTTACGAATACATCTGCAATGGCTCTCTGGATTCTCATCTCTACAGTAAATTCCTCTGCATTTTGTTCACTTTTATGACAGCTTTTTTTTTTTTTTTTTTTTTTTTTTCTGTATTTGGGTGTTTTTTTTTTTTTTTTTTTCTTTTCATACGGATATATTTTACTTCAGGTGTATAAGTAACCCCTTTTTATTATGGTTATGAGGTTAGTCACTCTGAACCAAACTATTGGACCAAACTATCGGTTTTGATATTGATATCAATGTTAGTGTTATGAGTCTTTATTCTTATATAGTGTTTAACTTTGTCTTTTTTATCCAATGTAGAACTTTTGATTCATAATTGAACTATTTCAAAGACTAAGTTCTTCAAATTGACATTTTATCTCCTAAGTATCAGTAGAGAAGTTGAACCCAAAATCTTTGACTCTCTGTTTTAACTTTTATCACTAAACCAAACTTATAACTTCGAAATTCTAAGGGGTGATTTGGATTTGCAGGACGAAAGCAGAATGTGCTGGAATGGTCTGCAAGACAAAAGATTGCAGTTGGAGCAGCTCGTGGATTGAGATACCTTCACGAAGAATGTAGAGTGGGTTGTATTGTGCACCGTGACATGAGGCCCAACAATATCCTCCTCACTCATGATTTTGAAGCTTTAGTACGTATTTTTCTTGAATTTTGAATGGTTTGGTGTTGATGATAATGGTATTAGGTTTGTTTTATAATATGAAATGTTGTAATTGATGTTAGGTGGGAGATTTTGGGCTTGCTAGGTGGCAGCCAGATGGAGACATGGGTGTGGAAACCAGAGTGATAGGAACATTTGGGTAGTGGCAAATGAAACCCAATTTCTTTTTCTCCTTTTTCCTTTGATTAGTTGTAAAAAAAGTTGCTGATGATGAAAACCTTTGCTCTTTAAAGGTATTTGGCGCCAGAATACGCTCAGAGTGGTCAAATTACTGAAAAAGCTGATGTGTACTCCTTCGGGATAGTACTGCTGGAACTCGTCACAGGAAGAAAAGCAGTGGATATAAACCGTCCCAAAGGCCAACAATGTCTAAGTGAATGGGTATCATTTTTTTACCCACTTTTCTATCTTTTTATCTGCATTTTTTCTCAAGTACTTTTCGCCCAATAAGATGAAATTGTAGTACAGGAAATAGTTGAGTCAAAGTTTCATATTTGATAAAAAAGACAAAGTTAAACACTATATAAAAATAAAGACCCATAACTTTGTTATCTTAAAATTTTAGAGGTAAAAGTTTCAAATTCATTGTGTGATGGGTTGAAATGTCTGGTGCATAGGCAAGGCCATTGCTCGAAAAACAAGCGATTTATAAACTAGTTGATCCGAGTTTAAGAAACTGCTATGTTGATCAAGAGGTATATCGTATGCTGCAATGTTCCTCTTTGTGTATTGGACGGGATCCTCATTTAAGGCCTCGAATGTCACAGGTTGGAAAATCAATTAAAATTACATTTCCCTCTTATCATTTTTCCATTCTAATGTTAATTTTAGTTACAAGACTATACAGTGGTTCATGCATTTTGTTATATGTAGGTGCTGAGGATGCTGGAAGGTGACATTCTAATGTGATTGCATATCCAATTTTCCGTTTTCCTGGAACATTAGCGTATAATTAGAACATGAACATGAACAAGGATAATCATAACGACAACATTATTGTCTTGTGAGAAATTTCAGAGGACAATGCGGAGGATGCAGAAGTTTGAAGCTTCTTCTGAATTTTATCTTGTAAAAAGCTTAGTTTTTTCTCGTAGATTTTTTAGCAGTGCTGTAAATATTATCTTCGATTTTGTGGAGAGGAGCGTAATTGGAAGTGGTGTTAATTATTTAGTTCATTGTACAGAACAACATTTCAGTTTTGGTTAAATCTTTCTTCCCGGTGTAATGGCAATTTCGTGAAACAATTTTAATTTTAATTCGTACAAATCAAGTGGTCGTGGATGTCAAGCTGATAAGAATCCAGATTCTTTACTGACAACACTTTTTTTAGTGTTGTCATTTGTTAAATATTAAAAATACTTAAAAATATATTGTGTTAATATTTTAAATATTTTTTTAAGGTTTAATTAATCAGATGGTACCTATTTTCGTTCAGATATATCAGTTTGGTACCAGCTTCAAAAAATGTGTCAATCTAGTTTCAATTTTTGAAGAAATGTATTAATCAGCTTCCTTTCAGACAAAAATTATTACAGCCGTTAACTTAATTTATGACTTTTACCACTAAGTTTTAATCTAAATATTAATATTTAATTTTGTAAGTCATTTTAAATATCAATACCGTTAACGGTGCTAATCATTTTTTTGCTAAAAATGACCTAATTAATGCATCTTTTCAATAGTTGGGACTCAATTAACACCTTTTTAAAAGTGGGGACCAAACTGACACATTTAAATGAAAATAGGTACCATCCCACTAATTAAACCCTTTTTTAATATATTTTAATATATTCTTTCAATCATCCCAATCCTTCTACTTATAGAGTTATGGTGACTTTATTTTATTGGTGCTGGTTCCATAAGAGTTCTCAATTAGTGAGCATGGGCTCAACATTTGGTCTTGAGAGTTGGGCTCATGAATACGAGTAAGTCAATGGTTACTTTTTGCACCACTCTTTCCATTTTTAATTACTATTTCAAAGTTACCCTTATCTAGACAAAATGAGTATATTGATGTTTATTTCGGTACTAAACTACTTAAGGATTTTTAAACAGTATTATGAAAATTATGTTTCAAAATATATTAAGTATTTTGAGAAAAACTTTGGAAATTGATTCACAATTCACCTTGAAAAACTAGAGAGGACTAAATTAAAAAAGCAACTGAAATAAATAAAATAATATGCAGTTAATAGGAAAGGTGTGTAAAACAATAATTTGGAGGAAGAAAGGAATGACATCCTTTTACGGGTCCAATTGGGCTCCAATTGGGGTCCAAGGCCCATTCGTGAATAATCAACAGTCCGAAAAAAATATTATTTTCTTGAGTTTCAGTTTGAGTTGGGCCACAAAGATTCTCTATCGCCTATTGGGTCAATACTTTAAAAAAAGTGATAAGGGAAAAATCAAAATTGTTAATATTATATATACATAATAAATCTTGTTTATGTTAGAATATGACTGGTTATTTGTTTTATTAATGAATGGGATTATCACTATGATGAAATAAAACATTATTTAAAAAATAAATAATAACGTTAAAGAATTTTCATATTTTTATTTTATTCAAGAACCTTAATTTTACTTAATTTTAAAAATTTAACATAAAAATAAAGATATATAACTGATGGCTTAGAATATTTCACATTATTTTCGTTCATTTTCCTTTTTAATATTTGACAACTAAAGACAAGTGTATCAATTTTCGACAGTGGTTTTGAAAATGTTTTCCAAAATTCAAGCAAACATGTATTTTTCTGCCATTATATAATGAAACATATGAAGCTTGAAGTGAACAACTATTTTTTTTTTCTATTGTTAGATAGGATCTACTTTAGAATGATTTTTTTTATAAGTTTGTTATGAGAATAGAAAATAAGATAAACTTTACATACATAGAGCTTACAAATTTGAAGATAAATATTTAGTGTATTTGATAAAGTAGAGAATTGTATTTGAAGATAAATATTTTTTAATATCAATTTTAATCTTAAAGTATAATTGAAATAACTTTTCATGATAAAATATTAGGATAAAATGAACTTAGTATTCTTAAAAATTAAATTCAAATAATATACCGCAAAGCATAAGTAAATGCATTTAAAAAAAACATACTTTAATTTTAAATAAAAAATATAAGTACATATAAAATGAAATTTTGAACTTTTCTTAATTGCTATTTTTTTAAAATAAATGTTTTAATTAGTTAATTTTAAAAAAATGTATAAACAAAATTAGTAGCTTCCGCGAATGTAGACATTATCATATACTTGCCTATATTTTTCTGATTAATAAAAAGACAATTAAAATACTTATACTGTGTATATTTACTAAAAATTATTTATTTCATATTTGTTGTAGATTTTATCCGTTGAGTTTGTAAAATCACAATTTTTTTTCCTTCCCACAATCATCAGTTGTTATTACACTAAAAACTTGTTAGAATTTATATATATCATATTGTATAACTTAATAAATTGTTAATAATTGTAGTTGAAACTTTTCCATTGAAACTTATACAAACCCTCCGTATCCAATTAAAGTAAAAGCTTATAATCATGAGTACTATTCAAATATTTATTAAATAAACTTTTATTAAAATAAAAATTAAATAAAAAAATCATATATTATAAACATCTTAAAAGTTCATAAATTTGTTCCTGTACTTAACAATAATGAAGAAATTATTATAACATATCAATTATAAACTAAAGTATCAAATAAATTAGAGTATAAAATAATTAAAAAAGAAGTATTTATATACTTTCTTTTACCTATACCCATTCATATTTATGTCCAATCACTTCAAATATTTCTTGTAAAACATTAAAACTAATTAGATAATATCTGCAAATACCAATTTCTTCATAACCACTTTATAATGTAATATTATAATTATAACATTTCTATTTTATTTTATTTTTCTCTCATTTCTTTCTATTATTTTTTACAATATGTTAAGTTATTTTTTACCGATCACCAAGATTTACCTTTGAACAAAAGCTACTAATTACTTAAAGTTACCTGCATACAAATCATTCTGAATTAGAAATCTGAAATCCAAGATGAAAAATTGCTTAATTTTGATCTCAACACATCGAAACGAAAGAAAATTTGCAATCTCTTTCCTTCCTTAACAATTTCATAGAAAAAAAATACAATGTCATTGTCTTCAAATATAATTAATTACTATGTAGGGAAGAGAAGAAAGTTTTTGTTATTGCTTAAAACCAGATTACACTGTCTAATGACAACAGATAGCATATAGTTGATAATCACACAAGAAACCTAATTTATTGTGATAGGTATTTCTGTAAAGTATACATATATAGTGAAAAACAAATTAAAAGAAGAAGAAGAAGATAATTCAGCAGCTCTTCCACACTCAAACAGCAAAGTTGGTGCGAGAAAATGATGTTTTTTTGTTAAAAATGTCCGTACAGTGCATCACTGGGTCGATCCACTGATTAGTTTTATGCGACAATCACAACGTGTGAAACGAAGCTCAAGAAACCAGTTCATAACAGCTGGCTTTATATACCATTTCAATTCTCTCATCATCAACTCTTTTTCTAGCTACATTCTTTTATTCTTATACCAAGTCTCAAACATTTTATACGTCTCATAAAAGGAGACACATTTTTTCAATTTTTTTACAAGCAAAAATTACTTGTTTAATTATCATTTCCATTGATTGAAGCAGGCGCAAATAATTGGTTATTTAGAAGAGAGTGACAAATTAATAAAATAGATTAAGAAAAGAAGTGTTTGTGATATTAAATCCTCGGAACATGTGTGGAATCTTTGGGAAACAATAAACAGATGGAAACGTATATGCATTCTATATGTTTGTGTTAACTTCAGCAGTCAATAATGCAGAGCTGTTTCCATCTTTCTGTTTTTGGACTAATCAATATCCATTACAGATAAATTGTCAATTTAGAGTAATGAGCTGTAATTAGTAGAAACGCGGGGACCTGTTAATTTTCTACACTGTTCTTCAATCTGTCATTGTTTTATCTCACCACCTTTAACTTGTCTTGTTTTAGTTCTCCCTTTTTTTTATTGTTTATCCTAGATAAAAGTAGACACAACTGTTTGCCAATGTTTTTGTATGACACGCATAATTACTAATAACTATCACGTTTATGAGGTATTGTTCGTTTAGGAACGGTATAGAACTCCGTTACGATTTTGCCTTTAAAAAATGTTTTTGAAGAATGGAGGAAGGAAAGAGTATTTAAACTGCATTTAATTTCGACTCCTAAGTGATGTGAGACTTATCGGATATATCTTAACAGTAACCTTCTTTTAACTATGTTTCATAATTTTTTTATTGTTTATCCAATAATTAATCTTCTTTGATGTTATTTTGATGAGTGAGTTGTGTTACACCATGCAAGGAGAGAGAGAGAGAGGAATCTCACTGTGCATTTCATGTATTCATTCATTAGTAGTATCTCAGTGATAATTACACACTTAAACTATATGATTCGATGGTATTGAAGGTGATTAATGTATATAATTGCTCACTGATATTTGGCGATATGATGAACTCAGCAGCTATAAACTATTGAAATGATTGCAATAAGAAGGAAATTAGATATTGATATTGATGAAATGCAGAAAGAGAGTGGCGAATAGAAGACCCAGTTTCCTCATTTGCACAATCATTGTTGCCAAATTTTCCATGTTGCTTTTGACTTTACAGAAAGCGATTACTAGGAAGAGTACCTCTTTGAAAATTAGAAAGCCACTTCGAGGAATCATGTATTAGAAAATTGAATGATTGTCAATATAACAAACATAAAGTATGCATATAGTGATCCTTCGCCTCGACCAAGTGGTGCCACCATTTCGTTAAAACTTCTAGGTAGGGCTACTCCTACCTGTACTAATGTATCTTACGCAACTAGCTCTAGGAAATTCAATGTGAAAAGCAATTGGTTTTGTTATTTTACGATCTAGAATATTACAACATCAATGAAACATGAGTCTAATATTTTTGAAACCTTGGAACTAAAACTGTAAAACAATAAATTTATGAAATTATGAAGTATCTCTAATCTAAAACTTAAGAACAATCAATTTATACATATCGGTCTAACTTTCTTTTCAACTGGTTGGAGAATAACTCAAAGTGCTGCGCTGGACTTTATTAAGTTAAAAACTTCATTATAGTACTGCAATATTTTAGTGATGCAATCTATCTTTTCATGATATAATATTTATCTGAGATATAATAAGATTGGTCATGATCGAAAAAAGTAACTATAATGGCGATTTTAGTTATCACAGTATTCATGAGAAAGCTAACAACAACTTTAAGATAATGTAATGATGGGAGGAGGAAAGTAAAGAACACTTGAAAAGATTTGTTTGGTTTAGGATGAGAGGATCAAAATTCATCCCTACATTCCAATACTAGAGGATTTAACTTGGTGATAAATATACCAGAAACAAAAACAAATTACACGATAAAATTTCAAGATAAGTTAAAATACCAATAAAAATATTAAGATAAATAATATACAGACATAAGATCTATAAACTTTTTATTTTAAATTTTGAATTAAAAAAAGTGTCTTAATCTTTTAAACTTGTTCTAATTGATACCGAATCATTCGTAAAAAGATTGTTAAATAATTTAGAATATTTGGTATATATATTATTATTGTTGATAAATATTTTCAAGTATATATTCTGAATATCCTTGAATTGATTCTGACCTGTGAAATAACCTACCTCGTTCTTTACCCGTTGTCCTTTTCCACATCCAATATAGGATCAAGTGGATGGTCCAATTTGGTAAAAAAAGAAGCAAATATTGCATCCATGCCTCCTCAGAATTGGATAATTTTATAATATTTTAACACAAGCTATTTATATGCAAAAGGATTAGTATCGTACTTTCACTAAAATTATATACTATAGTAATTGTACTCGATCCAAAAAAGCATAATGCAAAAAGTGATCTTTCTACTTCAAGAAACCATGAACTAATTTTTTATCAAACACTTTGTTATTGGATGCAACTCTTTCTAGTGGCGCACTGCTATATGCATAAACATGACTTTTGGCGTTTGAATGTGAGTGGAAATAATTAATGGTATTAATTATAAAACTAATATCTATAATTAATTAGCCACTCAATTAAGGAACTCGTCTTTTAGAGATTGATCTAACAAGACCATTAAAAATACGTAAAGTAGTAGTTAGTACACATGAAAAGGTACGATAGAAAAATAGTTTGTTAATTTTATGGCTAGAAATCATTAACTAATTAGAGAGTGATTGAAGATAAATTATAATATTTTGTGATGATTATTGAAATTGTAAAAAATAATTAAGCATGGTAACAATATTGAAGAAGATTCCTTTGTATGATAATGCCAAATGAGTGTGAGTTAGATGAGGGCGTATATGGATGTGTCGTCTTTCTCATGAATTGAAAGCTTAAAGAAAGCTCCAACTTGCTTTTAACTCAATTTCTTAAGCCTCGAGATACAATAATGATATTAAAATGAGTAGCTAGGTTAGTAGGAAAAAGCTAGGTTCATCAAGATAAATAATTATCCAAAATTTCTGCTTTCATTTGCAAACTTTATTCATATATTAGGAATGTCCTCATCAGGAATCACTTCTTTATTCAGTGATTCTAAATAATGGAGAAAGGTCCTATATCCATGGCAAAACCAGATTTTGCATCATGCGTCTATCATTCGTTTTCACCTTCTTTTTCTGTCTCCCTATGGTCTTATCACATTATTTATCACATATAAATTTTTTTCTGCCACACATTTTTAAATAAAATATACATTTTGATTGGTACGGTGAGGAATGATTACCAAAAGATATAATATCAATAAGACATGAGTTCAATTTACACATAAAAGATTGACAATACTCTAATTCAAAAATTTAAAATAATAAGTTCATAGCGATTTTTTTTCCTCACATGGTACTTAACTTTTTCATCTCTACTAAATATGAAACTTCAACTTATACTCAAAAATTTTAATACATTTCCCTTGTGTTTAGATGAGGGCTTTTTTCAAGAAATTTAATTGTATAGTATTTGAATTACTTACAATCGAATTTCTTTCATTTATTAAATAGTTTGTTTGGATGGAGTAATTGAAATATTTTATATTTCAATTTTCTTGTTAGAATAAAGCAATTTAATTTCTATTTTAAGGCAAACTCAACTCTATCCTTAGCATGAGTTGAGTTAGCTTAACCTTTGATTCAAGACGATTTGTCTTGATTTTCAATTCGGATCAATTCACAAAGATTCAACCTGAATTAACTAGGCTCAACCTTCATCATGGGTTGACTTGGCTCGCCTATCGACCTAGTCCGACTCGACTTAACCTTTAACACAAACTAACTTGACTCGACATTCGGCAGGCTGACTCGGTTGGACCTTCGGCACAAGCCGACTCATCTTGACCTTCGACATGAGCCAACTTGGCTCTCGACACATGCTGACTCAGCTTGACCTTTAGTCTAGTCTAACTCATTTCAACCTTCAATAAGAGTTGACTTGGCTCGAATTTCGACCTGAGTTGACTCAACTCAACTTCAATTTGGGTTGACTTAACTTGACTTTAGCTTTGACCGATTCAGCTCGATCTTTGGTCATGGTCAATGGGGTTGTACCTTCGTCTCAGATCTACCAAGTTCAACTATTAGCAAGTGCTGACTCGACTCGACATTCCTTCCGTGTCGACTTAACTCGACCTTCCTTCCGTGTCGACTCGACTCGACCTTCATCACGTGGCAACTCAACTCAACTTCTGTGAGTGGAGGGAAAATAACTAGAAATGTAAAGAAAAAATAAATAAATGAGACAACAACATATGTGACTTAATAAGAAAAGGAATCAATAAAAAATCTTTAGGAAATTATATTTTTAACATAGAAGGGAATTTATTATTTTGTGTTGAGTTAAACAATTCAAGTTGAGAATTCTCTACAGTTATTTTCAAACGGCAGAAAGCCCTGATTTGAGCGATATGTTCATTGCTTAATTGTTTGTAAATTATAACCATAAGCATATATGTTTTCTTTTAATGTTTTTTTTTGTAGTTCTTATATTTGTAATTTCTTGATGTGATGTGATTAATAGTTTAGAGAAAAACCAACAGGGATTTTATTTAATCTGCTTTTCAATTTAGGTAACTGTATGCTCTGACGTTAGAGTGTATTGACAAACTTAAACAATTGGTGTTATATGATAATACCAATAATCATTCTACACAGAAAACAAAAAGTAAATATTAAGATATTATAATTAAGGGTAGGATAAATAACGAGATGCATTTAATAACTTACTTAAAATTTAATTTGTAAAACAAAATTAAAAAAAAAAAAGAAGTGATTATTTATCAACAACCTTGTTTAATAACTATTAAATCAAGAGTTAATAAGCCACTTTACTTTTTATAGTTAATTAATGAGCGACTTTACTTAGTATCTGACTAGAAATACTCTTTGTAACCGTGTTATTCTTTCTTGATGTTTTCCTTTTCTTGCAACTTATGTATTTTTTTTCATTTTTTTAATTGTACGAAAATACTTAAACAAAACCATTACAATAACAATTACAACTATGACTTGGTATGAAACAAGTACTTAGAAGTAAGAAAATATAACCCTCTTGCAATGAAATTAGTCCACTACTCTACTATATATATCAAATGTTTGAATAAAATGACCAACCCACAAAATGGTTTAGTGTTTTGACTTTGAACAGTATTACCAAGAATATTCTGGCTAAAAACCTTAAAAGTTTGTCGTAATCTATGAGTTGGGATAAAAAAAGAAAAGTTAAAGTGAAACTAATTATTGATCCAATTTAATTAGTTAATTAATTCAATTACTAAAAACATATTATAGTTTCATTATATAAATATAAATAATAAGTTTTCAGAAGAAGTAAATAATTTACGAGTCACCACCATTTCAGTTTAAATATACACTTTCAATATAAAACTAAATTAATTAGGCAAAATTGTACCATATAATTTCTAGCCATATATATAGATAGATATATATGGTTTGTGTATAAATTTATCTGGAAAGTCAGAAGTTTTATGATTTCATCACGTTCACTTCACGCTTTTAAATAACAGTGTGAATTTGATATGCGTTTTGCAAGTCCCTTCGAATAATGAAATTTTGGTTGACTGACACAACTTTCAAAGTCTTCCTTTCCTATAATATTTCTTGAGTCATACAAAGACCAACCTTGATTGAATGAAGAGAAATTCCTGATAGTCTTGCTTTTACACTCTAATTCAATATTCATGATGTGTTGAACAAGAATATGCATATGGAACAAATTTAAAGAAAAATAAGAGAAGAATATATATATATATATATATATATATATATATATATATATATATATATATTTTTATGTTAAAGTTAGAGCATATAGAAGGTGCAGAAAGAGAGTTCTATAAATTACTCTGCTACAATATTATATAAAATTATAAGTTGAAGGTTAGATATAGATGGATCCTGTGTAGTCCCAGAGGACATAAATGCTCCAAATAAGATAAGGTATCCCTATCTTTATGATTTTTTATTTTTTAATAATAAGGAAAAAAAAAAGTTGTAAAAATATCCAAGAATAAACTATATCCATCCAATAAAATTTCGTGGGTGTGACTACATTTTCATTAACCCCACACCCTACTCCATCATCATCATCATCATCATATATACCTTCAAACCAAACCATTTTTCTGCTCTCTCTATTTCTCTCTATTTCTCTCTATTTCTCTATAACATACACACACTTACATGCATATATAGATCATAAAGTTTGGTTTTTGATTTGAGGGGTTTCTCAGAAAATCTGAATAATGGGGAGAAAGTGCTCGCATTGTGGAGTGATAGGGCACAATTCAAGGACCTGCACATCTTTGAGAGGCTCTTCTTTCGTTGGGCTTCGTCTCTTTGGCGTGCAATTAGACACTTGTGTTACCATCAAGAAAAGCTTCAGCATGGACTCTTTACCCTCTTCATCATCTTCCTCATTTTCTTCTTCAAGATTAACCATTGATGAAAACTCCGACCGAACCTCTTTTGGGTATCTCTCAGATGGTCTCATAGGTCGAGTTCAAGAGAGAAAGAAAGGTATATCATTCATTTTCTTTCTTTCTTTTATTCATCTTTCCTACCTCTCAGGAAAATCTTTCATTATACTTATTACACTACTTTTCTTTTCCTTGATTCTTGTCTAGAATCTACCATTTCATTAAATAATACCCAACATTGGTGTCTGTTATGCATATTTATCAGGAGTGCCATGGACAGAAGAAGAACACAGAATATTCCTTGTCGGATTGGAGAAGCTGGGAAAGGGTGATTGGAGAGGAATCTCCAGAAACTTTGTGACAACAAGAACTCCAACACAAGTTGCAAGCCATGCTCAGAAGTACTTTCTCAGATTGGCAACTATAGATAAGAAGAAGCGACGTTCGAGTCTCTTTGACGTGGTAATTATCAATGTTCTTCTTTAATCTGATTTCAAACTAAACGTGATTTATGTTAAAGTGATTTACTTTTTCACTTTTGCTTCTTCTGCTTTGTCGTTGAATTAACAGGTTGGTAGCAACAACGTTGGAGGTTGTCATGAAAAAGATGAGTCGAAATGTGAAGTTAAGAATAATGATGCGACTCTGTCGTTGCTAGGGCGCATAAGCTACTTTGAACAAGAAACGAAATCAGATTATAATAAGAAGCAAGAAAAGCTTCATCAAGTTCCTAATCTGGAGCTTACTCTTCGTTCCTGCTTGGGACAATTAGTGTGACTTATATAAATCAGTGATGTGTTATATATAAATGCATATAAAAATTGTCTCAGGAATTATTAATGTACCCTTTTATCTGTTCTCAAGTGTCAACTCATATGGTCAAAGAAACACATTGTTCTTTGCAGCAATTGTAGTGATAGTCGTTATTAGTCCCTATTATCTGTGGAATAATCAGATCCTTTATATATAATGGTTGACTAAAATTATACAACATATTTATATGCAAATAAAATCTCTGTGGAATCCACATTTAGGCTACGTAATTAATGAGATCATTCACATCGAATTAGTTTGATTAAATAGTGTTTTAGACTTTCACTCAGAGCCCAAACCATTATCAAGAGTATATATGTATCTCTGATGTTTGTTATTTTTAGTAAGGGATTCAGTGAAAGAAAGAATCACTAACCACAGAAAAACCAAATGTCCGAAATATCAAACATTTGGATCAATGTTTTATAACTCATTTTGAGCGTAATAACTCTTATATAAGTAAATCAGAAGAGATAAATAAAGAGAAGCTACAAATTCTTAAAAGGGACACCTAAAAATTCAATATTGCAGATTATTTCCTGATAGACCAGACAAAAGAGATGACACATGATACAACTTTTTCCTTGTAAATAAAGTGATGAGCCAAATGGAAAGAGATATCATTAGGTAAAAATTCCAGAAAAATAACCCATAATTGTTACTGATTAAGATAGAAAAAGGTTGACCTAAAAAGAATAAGTACACATTACAGTTTTTTCTAATTATTATAATAAAATTCATCATCTTCGCTCACGTTAACATCAGTTAAAGCTCGGCAAACAAGATATTCTTATTCTTAAATAATTTTTTCTCTTTTTCTCATTAATGACATTTGGCATGTAATTCATATATATATATATATATATATATATATATATATATATATATATATATATATATATATATATATATATATAATTGCAAACAAATTATGCATATGCAAAGGTTTCGATAAGGCAAATTTTGTTTCTGGAAGAAGAAATTGGAAATTCAGTAGTTATTACTATATATTGGCTTAAGAAATGTCAAAGAGAACTTATCCATTTTTTTTTGTCCCTCGCGCGTGGAATACTATTTTTTTTTTCGCATAAACAGAAGAAAAGTAGAACGTGCATTGCACTGCAAGTTGAACACTAAAACTTGTTAATTAGTAGTTTTCTTAATTTAACATAATTTAACAAAATTGAGTGTTTGACAACAGATCACACCCATATTCTGTAAATATTTCAGATCCTTCGTAAGTGTGGTGCTGATTTCTTCTACACTGTCAAAGTTTTAGAGTCCTTCACTGCTGAACAAAATAAATTTAACAAAATTAGACAAGTAAGAGTAATCAATAATTTTTATTTCACTACCAAAAACTGCTTAAGATATTACTCGTTCGTTCGTACGTATTCATAAAGTTTTAGTTGCAAGTTGGTGAAGGCTGTTTCTTCTAGGAACTTCGTTTCTGTGATTCTGATTTGTGAGTACAATTAATGAGTAACAACTTTTTTTTTGTGATGTGATTCGCAATTAACATGTTTGGAAGTGACGAGAAGGGAAATCCCTTTCATGCACATTATCTATATATATGTATGTATATGTAGCCGAAGATAGATACCAGCATTGGCACCATATACCATATGCTTCCTCTCACATCATTCAAAATGATGATGTGGATGTGCAGAAACAGACTCGTATGCTTTTCAGAACAAACCATATGGCCCCCCACATCAACACAGACATTTTTGTCTTCACTATGCTACCTTTCTCGACCATAAATTTAGTAAAACAAATCAACAACATACATAGAATCACACTCCTAAATGAGCCAAATTTTCGATCTGCTTTTATTTCCAACAAATTATTACTATCCTTCTGATAGGTTTACAGAGAAAAAAGGACACGCTTACTTGAAATTCTTAACAGAAAAACTTTCGATTTAAGGATCATATTGCACTCGTTTGAATCAGTTTTAACTATCGACTCTGATACCACTTGTTAGTTTTATAAAGGAAGTTTCACTTGGGAGATAAACACTAATGAAACCTGAATCCAACCATATATATATATATATATATATATATATATATATAAAAGATATATACACACTCTCAACCAAAAACCTTAAGACAATAAGTTTATAAGTACTTAAACTCTACTTGGATATCCAACACCTACTTTGACTCACTATTAATCGTATGTTTTCTTTTACTTTTTACAGATCCCTTAATTTCTCTGTGTCTGAGTTTGATTTTGTTATAATTTAATTTATGAAATTAATTTTCTAAGAATCAATATATATTTAATTTTTAAAATTAATTAAATAGTAAAAAATGAAAAACAATTGATTATTGTTTCTAATTCCTTAATTTCATGATTGATTTTCTAAGAAATTGTGTTTCTGACTTGACAGAACTCATTTATTATCT
>Ga0214543_1008942_pt1 | contig 15992 bp, 10 predicted proteins | sample CNSS2metaG_FD_160094 | JGI IMG/M metagenome (GOLD analysis project Ga0214543, IMG submission 160094) | Root nodule microbial communities from cowpea collected in UCLA plant growth center, Los Angeles, California, USA - CNSS2 | ecosystem: Host-associated > Plants > Roots > Nodule | place: USA... | reverse complement strand
TAGTATCTTTTTTTGTTATATATATATATATATATATATATATATATATATATATATATATATATATATATGGTTGTTGAGATGCACGCAGATTATTTTTTTATCTTTTCTATCTTTTTGAATTATTATATATAAATAATACAACGGTCAAGAAAAATAAATTTAAATTGGAGAATATTAACAGAAAGATTGGGAGTAAGAGGGGGTTTATAGGTTAAAAGTTAAGGTTTTGAAAAAAAAAAGGAGAGGGAGAGAAACAAGAGTAGAAAAGTTGAGAGTTGAAGGCTACGGGAGAAACGCAGAGTGAAAGAGGCAATCCAAGTAGGGGAAGCCAACAACTTGTGTTATTTTTTCTTTTTGTATGCCTTGCCACACTGTATTTGTTGTATAGATGACTGTAGGTATGAAGCTGAGGTTGCTTTCTATTGTTGTTTGAAGCTTGATTGTTTTCTCTCTTTCTCTTTTCTTCTCTTTATATGTTTGTTTGTGTTTTTTTTTGAAACCTTGGGTTTTATTACGGGTACGTGATTGTATTGCATGCATGGTGCATAGTTTCATCATGTTTTCCTAGTAGTTTTGTTAGTTTTGGGTGTATTATGTTTGGTGCATGAATCATGCTGGTGCTTTGAGTAAAAGCATGCGAGGGCGGCTATAGGTGCGTAATAGGGTCGCGATTGGGTTTATAATCGAGAGAGTTGAGGTATTGGATTGGGGTTGGGAGGATAGACTTTGCATGTGCTTCATCTTTGGTTCTGCAAAAAACCCTAGTCTTGGGTTCAACGTGAGTCTCATGTTATTACAAAAGGAGGGTGTCACGTTATGCAAGATGATTGAGGTGGTTGAAACTCTCGATCTGATGTGATTGGAGTTGTCGTTGGGTTGTACGGAAGCCATGGACGTTCATGGTGATGAATGGTGGAGGCATGTTGCTGTTGCAGAGGTTTCTATGTTCAAAAGTGAGGTTTGATTTCATGCATAGGGTTAAAAAAAATTTCTGCATGGTTTTCCTACTGTTGCATCAGGGTCTTGTTGTTAGTCTTCATGTAGCATGGCCTCAGGTGTGCGTCTCACGGTTGGGTATTTTAGGTTCCATGTTTAGGAGGCAACATGCACATTTGTTCATTTTTATGATAGGGCAGCCATAGGTTGAGAGTGTTAGTATAGGTGCAAACCATATGAATTGAGTTTCTCTTCTTTATGCTTTTGGTTGGTTCCTTTTAACATCATGGTGTGGTTGTATCATGTGGGTTCTAATTTTCTTTTTGTCACTTGATTTTCCTAAGCAAAGCCATACATCGTAATCTCTTGGTAGGGCCCACCGTAGGGAATAAATGGTAAAATAATTAGATAGAGGTGTAGCTATGTATTTGGTTGCCATTTGGAATTTTATATGTTTTTTGTGGTTGAGAATGACTAAATGGTATATGAATTTAGATTTTTCTATTGAGCATGTTGAAAGTGTTGTTGTTTGCGTGAAGAATTTTGGGAGTTAAGTGTTGTATGAGGTTTTTCGTACCTAGAGACCCAGTTATGACTTTTTCGCTTGTGTGAAGCAGTGGAAAGGGGTCCTCTTTGCCTGTGTGAAGCAATGGTAGATGATTGGTTTGAGTGTTGTACTCTCTCGCCTATGTGAAGCAGTGGGGAAGGAAAATATGTTTCACATTATTTCGGCTCTCGTTCCGAGTATAGTGCCCAGTGTGCGATGCATCAACGTTTTTACTCATAATTCCTTAAGGAATAAGGGAGACTGTCTGTATGCGATAGTTGGACACGTTGAACCATCCATTTCTAGGAAACTAGATGTTGTTGTGGGGTAAAAGGTCACGGAAAACAAAAAGCTTGATTATGATTACTATGTTTAAGAATTCTATATGAATGTGATTGTCTGTTTGGTTTGGTATGGTTGTTTGGATGTTGAGGGTTGTGTATCCTAAACAAAGTTTGATTGTGATTGTAATGCTTAAGTTTTTTTACTTGGACGTGATGTTGAGTTTATTTGTCATGTTTATTTTTGGATTTATTGTATATACATCATTGGTTATGGTTAGCTTACCCTTATTTGTTTGTTTGGTGTGTTTGTTGTATGTGCGATGATCGTATAATGTGTGTGTTATATGAGAGCAGATGGTAATGCAGATGTTTCTGGCACAAAATAGACCGCGGAGAGGATGGAATGAACTCAGGGGGTTTATTATTTATTTAGTTGATTTCAATCAAATATTGAAGACTATGAAAATTTCTTTTGTTTTATAGTTGTTAATTGGAACTTTGGTTTTTTTTTTATTTATTATTACCAATGAAGGTTTTGGACTACTTATTTACATTTAAATTATAAATTTTGCATAAGTACATATTTTGAAATAATCATTTTACTTTTAAACGAAACACAAATTTTAGATTCTCGTGACATCCTAAATTAGGGGTGTTACACCTTAGACTCAAGTGAGGATTAAATTGTTAACAAAGACTAATTAAGATAAGAATTACCCAAGCTTTTAACTTTTCTGTTGTGCTTTTATTTTCCTTTTACCTTTGAGATTACATTAAACCAATTAAGCTATATGTAAATGTAGAGAGAATCTACACAATTTGCAGACCATTTCTAAGAAAAAGAAAAGAAAACCAAACTTGCAATTCAAGGGAGGATAAAATAGTGAAACTTGCAGGATTGATTCGTTGTTGAAGTTCTCACACTCTATATCAAAATTTGGCCAAAAAACTTTTGCCATTTAATCAACTCCCTCGTTCAACAACTTTCGTTGTTTTCCCTTTATCCAAGTGAAAGACTCAAGTTAGAAGGGGAAACAAAACCATTACTTGCATTATACAATATATTATAACTGTCTAGTGTAAAACGGATCATAGTTAACTAATGAGACCATACAACAAATGAATCAAATGAGTTATGCATTTCCTAATGTCTCTTGTTGTTAAAGAATACCTATGATTCATTTTTGTGCGGGAATGTATAATTTGAGTGGCCTAAATTTCAGTTAATTTTTAGTATTTCTTACAAGACTGTTTCAACCTAGGTTAGAAAGAATGATGAGGCAAATGAAAATGTAGAACACCAGTAAAATTGAAAAATTAGGTAAATTGAGAAACTGAATTGTCAAAGTATACATACGGATGGCAAACATGGACAACAAAAAGTCATCATACCTGCAAGAAACATGAAACATTCTATCAGAATTGGGATAAATGATCTTGGAATTGAATCCAACAATAGTGAGAGAATTCAACCACTTGAAATCCACGCCTCTGATAGCCATGGGAATTGGTAGAGGGAAAACCCGAGAAGAAAGAAACAAGTTGATACTAAATAACCGTGTTGAAGCAACGTTAAAATGCATTAATAGGATGAGAGTGAAGATTGACATGGGAGTGAAATGTAGAAATGGAATGCAAAGATTGAGAATTGGGAAGAGAAAAAGGTACCCTTCGCGAAGAAGTTGAAGAGAATGCAAACCAAGCCTATGACGTAGAGTACTGAATTAGTATACTGAATTCCTATACTAATTTAATAAATGTTTTGGTTTTTATGAAATTTTATTTGATATTCTAATCTAAAATGTAAACAATTTTAATTATTTCAAAGTATTTGATATTGAAGAAACAACTATCCTCCTAATATTGAATATTTGATAATGTGAATTACATAACGTACCAATGAAAATGAAAACCTACCTATGAAAATGCAAATCAAACCACAATTGAAAATGAAAAGTAAAGAAAAAGCAAGAAAACTTACTTATAAAATCTCAGAACTTATGAAACGTCGAAACACGAGAACCTATAAAAAAAAAATAGACAATTAATATTCAAATGTCAGAACGAGTTTCAATCCATTACCTGTGAAAAAACATAACAATGCGAATCAAAAACATGAGAGACCATGAGAGGGCGAGAGATAGGTGAGCGAGAACAAGAAGAAAAGAGGGCAAAAACAACAAGAAACCTGAGTGAGATTGAGCCGTTGAGATCAGAGTGAAGATGTGAAATCGTTGCCAGATCAACGAAAGATTGAGGAGACTATGTGAAAATGTGAGAGGAAAAGTTGATAACGACGACCTATGACTCCAATGCAACAAAAACGACGATCTATGACGAGGGAAATGAGAGTATACAAAAATGTTGATTTGCTACAAATTTTTATTAAACAATTTAAAAATATAGTATTACGCAGCAAAATTGATAAATATAATTATTGGATTTTCAAACATAATTTTTTATGAAAAATTTTGTTATAAGTTTTCTGCAATTTATAATACTATTATTAATTCAAAAAATTTGAAGATATCAATTTTGATTTGTTGGAAACAATTTTTTACAAACATTTTGTGAGTATTACCTGAAAAACAAAATCTAAAAAAATTATAAATATTTTTTGTAGAAAATATTTTATTATAAAAATTGAAAATATTTTTATGAATAATTTTTATCAAGAAAATTTGTAGGTAATAGAAATAAACATTTATTTAAAATATAATTTATAATAATATTTATTTAAAAAACGTTTCTGTAATTATAAATTTAATCTATAGTAACATTTGTAATAACTATAATAAAAAAAATGTTACTAAAAGCATAAAAAAGTGTAATGACCTATAGTTTTTAAAAATGATACAATATAACTGTTAATATTCTTTATACTAACATTTAAAAAAAAATGTAACTAAAGTATATAAAGTAACATTTTTTAATAAATGTAACTATAAAAATGTTACTATAGCTTGAAAATGTTGCAGTGAAATAAGCTTGCATTATTTGATTGATCAGAAGTTACTCGATACTCATAACTAAACTGAAATTGCAACCAAACTTACACAGTACAATGAAATAGTGAAAAATGCCCCCAAAACCAAACCAATATGAGAAAAGCAAAGAACAAGCACCCATTTATAAACTTGACTAGCATCAGTGTTGAATGATGAAAGCTTGAAAGCTTGATATTGCATACACTGTCCAACACTACAAATTACTTCCCATAATAGTATGAAAACACTATCATCTCTTCTTTTACCCAAAAAAATGGACCAAACTATACTTTTCAGTATGAACCCCATCCAGAATTCTCAACACTGATTTCCGGAAGAGTGAAAGCAAAGTTTGGTTTTGGTTGAAACCATCCAAGCTGTTCTACCAGTTTCTTCATCTGTGCACCAGCTAAATAAGTAAGCAGTGAAGCCAATACTCCAGAGGTTACATAGAATGTCACAGTTTTGAAGTATGTCATGAAAGTTTTGTTGGTTATTTGGGTATGAGCTTTGGCAATGGCAAGGAATGTGATGCAAATGAGAGAAGCTCCTGCAACTGCTGCAAGCTTCATATCCTTGTCATCACTCTCACCAAATGAGAAGCCATACACTAATGGCGGCACTAACCCAAATATAAGGAATGATAAGATGGCAAAAAATGCATGCAGATAGAAATTGTCCCTGTTTCCCAGTAGTTCATAATACTTGTCAACTTCTGCATTATTTGTTTCACTTTCTTCTTCTTCTCTTGGTTTTGAAGCTTTCAAATCCCTAAGCTGTATGCATGCATAGGAACACTTAGTTTCATGTTTTAGGGTCGAAGATAGTCAAAAACAAAAATGTTTGTTTCAGTAGGATTTTGTAGAGAAAGATGCTACAGTAAATATGTGTTCTTATATTGACAATAAAAAATGAAAACAAAACTGTAATTTTATTTATTGTGTGATGGTTAAAAATGTTAACCTGCAATTGTACTTGTGGTTTTCCAAATTATAAATTTGTTTTAGTCTCTCAAAAAATTAAAAAAAAAAAACAACTTTAATCATTAAATATTAAATTTAAAATACTTTTTTTTAGATTAAAAATTGAGAGTTTATAAGTTAAGGAAATACAGCAATAAAAAATTAACAAAAACTTACATTATGAGTCAAGACTGTAAGCCCACCAATCAGATTTGCAATACCCAGAGCAACAATACTCACTGCAAACACAATATGTGAAGAAAAAACATATATAATCTTGTTACCACAACTTCTGGTCAATGATATCATATAATTTCAAGTATTAAAATGAGTTTTTGTATAAATCAAAATTAATTTAAATTAAATTCTTATTTATTTTCGTAAAAGAATGAATTAATATATAAGGAATACTTGGGTGATTCAATATATAAACTAATTTTAAAGTATGAACAAAATTATTTCATTTTTTATACTACTGAGAAAATTGTTATTATTTTATTCATTATAACATCCACATTACCCTTTTCATTAAAATAACGAATAGATCACAGTAAGAGAATATGGGATTGTTCATTCATCCGTAGTGGACTACTTACATTAGTTATTATATAATTATTTTCCAAACGAAACAGTATTATTAATTTCAAGTAAATTAATGCATGATTGAGATGCAACCTATATATATTCAGTCCAAAGAAAAATTAAAATGCAAAAGTATTTATTTCATACCTGTGGCAGCATCAGCACTTGCTGCAGATGTTACAACACTGAGGCTTGCCAATAATTCAGCCAAACCACCATACACTATGCTTTTAAGAACTTCCCAACCCTTTCTACTTCCTCTTGTGATGATAGGTTCTGGAACTGTATCAGATGGATCTGTTACAGCAACGGTTATTTCTTCAGAGTCTGGTTCTGAAATTCACCCAAAATACACCATAATCAATATAATGTTACAGCAAATTAGAGTAAATATACATATACAAGAATTAAATATAATTTTTCTTTTAGATCTAAGACATATTTTGAACCGTAATATATAAATAAATACAAATTTTACTTTATAAGTTGAATTTGTAAAATTAAACTATGTTTATAATTTACGATAATAATATATCGTCTGAGATTTATTTTCTGTTATTTGTTATTAAATAACATGTTAATATTTGTTGGAAGTCCTACATCGATTAGAGATAAGGTCAATTCACAATATATAAGTGGATGCAATCCTCATCTTACAAGTCGATTTTGTGAGGTTGAGTTAGGTTTAAAGCCCACTTCTAACATGATATCAGAGTCAAGTTAGAGTCTATCCTATCAAACTTTCTTGGACATTCTGTTCCATCCGATATCGAACCGCTAACGGACTGCCTACTAATTTCTTGTCCCACGCACGAGATGACTTACAGGCCGAAACCGATTTTGTGAGGTTGAGTTAGGCTTAAGACCCACTTTTAACAATATCTAGTATGACACTTATGTATTGATTTTATCATTTATGTGTGAACAACGATTTATAAGGTATAATAATTTTCAAAATTATTATGAGTGGTGTCTACATCATATATATTATGACAATTAGTTTCTCACACTATGTTAACATTTTTATTATGTTATTTATGCATCGTTTTCTCTGGTGCAACTAGCCCTGGCTGCTAGAATAAAGAACTATATATTTAGTCGCCATCTCATTCATCCTTTCTTTGTCATTATGGAAATTTAGAACATTTCAGTTAATATTAACTTCATAATTTGTTATTTTAAAGTTGAAGTGACAAAGTTTTTGGACTTCAGTAAACTTGCATTACCATTACAAAAGGTGCACTCTCTATTCTTAAGAATTGTGTTTTTAAAATTTACCTAGAATGGAATTGAAAAAAGTATCATTATTTAATTAAAATTATAGGGTTTATTAGCTCAACCAACAAGAAGTCAATTAATTGTGATGATTAGCTAATTCCGAAGTCAATGGTTGTGTCCAATTGCTCAAATGATTAATTTAAACACGAACTAATAAATAGATTATCAGCTTAAATCTGTTGACTTTTACATCATTTAAAAAAGTATAAATTCCGATTATTATAATTGATTGATGATACGTAAGTAAAAAAATGAAAAATAGTGTGATTATTAAGTTCTCATTACCTCCAGAAGGTCCTGATACAAACCCAGTGAAAAATTCCTTGCCTGATCAACAACAAAGAAAAGAAAAAGTCTAAGTCAATGATAATATTTAATATCAATTAAGCACTTAGGTAAAGTATTAAATCCTAGAACGTGTATTCTACTTCTGAGTATTTTATACGCGTTTTGCTGTTTAATTTCACATGGTTTCAACAACTGAAAATATATTTAATTAAGTTGCCGGATCTGATTAATCATTTTATATATATATATATATTCCACACTAATGAAAATAGAGAGAAAATATAGTAAAATTAGGCTGCAAGATGCTTTGGAAGTATATGGAGAAGTAACATCAATGAATTTTGAAATCAACATTCCTCTTAAATGATAGACATGTTTACGTAAGTGTATTTTTTTTCTTTAATAAGGATTTAAATAGTTATATAAATATTATAAATCAACACTGACAGTATAATGCGTTAACTATATTAATAAGTAAATATAAGTTACTGAATTATAATAGTAATCGTTTAATTTTTATTAGAACAATAAAGTCTCGATGTACTTGCAAGCTTAGGACATAGATTTGTTTCAATGATATATGATAGTTTTGTACTATTTTATTAAGGAGTGCAATCAAAGACTAATAACATTCATTAATTCAAAGAAACAACTTTCCATGTTTTGCTCTACAATAATAGTGGTGTGTCGTATTAATGATTTTCTTTTAAAAATTAATAAATATAGATTTTACATTTCAATTCACTATGTCGAATTTCTAAATTACTATCATTTTTAATTTAACATGTTCTACAGAAGAGTCTTTTGACGTTTTAGGATATCTTTTTTAAAAAAATCAAATACAATAATTACAAATAAATAATAGAATATGAGTAACATACATTTGAAAACACGAATTATTTGTTCCGTAGGAGTCGTAATTTAAAATACTATTCAATTCTTCATTTCATATTTTGGAAAAGTTGTATTTAAAACATGGAAAATGATAATTTAACAAAGTTTTTTTTTTAACAATTTTGACAAATTACCTATTTAAGTAAAAAAATAAAAAGGTAATATTTATTTTTTTTATTAAAAAAATAATAATCTGTTTTAATTTGAAAACTTTGTCAAAAAGCAAAATTGTCAATAAATAATTTTTCTTAAAACATCTCTTAAACTTCCTTCTTAAAATAATGTTTTAAAATCCGATTTTAACTTTTTAAAAAAATGATAAAAGGATTTAAAAATCATTATTTTACCACTAATCCATATTTTGTATTTTTATTTAAAATATATCCAGTTCCCTAATTAAAATAGAAAAAAAAAACTAATTAGACATGCATTCAGAACATTTTCCCACTAGCACATACCATTTTAATTGCATTTTAAAATGTTTGCTCTAGTAAGCATACTATTTTAATTACTTTATAATGCAAAATATAATATACTGAGACACCAATCACAGTCATAGCAGTAAACAAGGAAAACACGAGTTACCTTTCTGAATGAGTAAAGTGAAACATTCTGAGCATCGTACCAGACATTGAAAATCTTCTTCCTGTTCTGGAGTAACTGGAGGAACTGTAGGTGGAGGAACTGTAACCGGAGGAACTGTACCAGGAGACACTGCAACTGGAGGAATTGCAGCCCAAGGAACTGTAACCGGAGGAACTGTATCAGGAGAAACTGCAACTGGAGGAATTGTAGGCCAAGGAACTGTAACTGGAGGAACCTTAACTGGAGGAACTATAACTGGAGGAACTGTAACTGGTCTTGTAGAGCAAAGCAAGACCTTGCTGATGCAAGCGTCACAACTGGGGCAGTAGAATTCATGGTTTGGTGGCATCATGAACATGTTTTTCAAATATATTTCACGAACTTCTTCTGTAGGAGACAAGGCTATACCAATTGCTGGTCCATTTTTCATGTATATAAAAGAATTAGAAGAGTTGAAATATAGCTTAGCAGAATCATGTTTTTCTTCCGCAACTTCATGTTTTTCGTCTTCAGCTTCATTCCCTCTTTCTGGGATCACTGTTTTGGATGTAAAAGGAAGAACAACTGAAAATAAAAGTGTTTGAAAATTTCGATTAGCGCTACTATTGGTGAAAATAACATTGTATTTAGAAAAACAAAAGAATATGTTAGAAAGGAGTTAAATTTGTACCTTCTCTGTTGGTAATGAGCTGTGCTGAAGCCTGCAAATAAACCTCTTCTTTGGTTTGCGCTACGACGAACGTTTCAGCATCCATTTTTGTGGCAAAGTCGGAAGATGGTAATGCTTCCTTTGCTACTGTGTTCTGCGTCTAAATGCACACTTTCAACGTCATTTATAATGCCATTTTCACCACTCACTTTCTCATCCAACTCATTTACAAGGTGTGAACGCAACCCTTCATTAAAAGAATATATAGCTTTGCAAAACGTGAAAGTTGACGAATATATACATAATGAAGCATAGGAGGTGTTAATTAAGAAGTATAATTTATATCTAATTTAACTTCACAAAAAATAGATTTATAAAATAAGATTTATATCTATTTATATATTTTGAATAAGTCTCATTTTTAGTCCACATGAGATATTCGATACAAAATTTTAGGTGTGAGGTTCTACCATGTTTTAATGAACTCTTTATATTATTAAATCACATAGGTTAAAAAAAAATTTAAAAGTGTGTAGTACAAAACCAAGATAATGTCCTCAATCTAAAACTATATCGACTCGCTAGAACAGAATACGAATTAGGATATTATTATTTTGAACTCAACAAACTTTTACATTATATATTATTTTACTCTTTAATCTTTCATTTTATTTACATTACAAAAGTTAATTTTTTATAATAAAAAATGCTCCTAAAATTGAGTTATCTTTCGATGCAAGTGGTGTTAAAAAAATGTTTTACTAAGGATTCGTCAAGAGTTAAGAAGACCCTTGGTGTATCGATAGAACACATTTAAGGAGGTAAACATTTATTAATTATTGAATTTATTACATGTATCTAATATCGTTTGAGTAGTTACTTTACGTACATCTGGACCATCCAAACTTTAGAAGCATAATACCAAAAAGAATAAGGGAAAAAACGTATTTTAATTATCTGTTGGATTTTTATATTCTGTTTTTCTGTTGTCTCTTCCGTAATTACTGGTTTTGAAGTTTTAAAATATATTAAAATAAATTTTAAAGTGGTATTTTTAATATTTAGTTGAAAATGACACAAAAAAACTCAATATAAAATCTTGACTCGGAAAACACTTGATAAATAAATAAACAAATTGAAATTAGAAATTTTCATAACTTCTGTTAATTTTGAGTCAATGATGAAATATACGTTAAAAGAGTTAAAGAATTTGTACTGCTTATATAGAACAACAATGTGTGAACACTGACGTGGTCAAAAAGACTGAGACATAAAAAATAAGTATATTTAAAACAAGTGCAGGTATATCTTTAATGCTTCATTAAACACAAAATGGAGAAAAAGTACGTAAAAAAGACAAAGAATATGAACTCTATTTGTAGTTCTATCTTTTCTACAGGAATTCTCGTGATTAAAAGATTAGGTTTATCTGCACATATTACCACTTAACTAGATTGAGATATTTGGTATGTGTATTTAATAATATTATTATAGTAGACTTATATATGCTTAGGTGAATTAAGGATATGATAGTTTTCTAGGATTATCATCATAGAAGAATAATTATCTTATTAAGAGTTTATTTCATAAATATTACATATAACAAGATATTCATACATCTCAGGTAATTGTATAAAACAATCCTATCTTTTAATGTTTTTTTAAGGTAACACTTGTGCAGAATTGCATTTTTACCTTGCCTTATAGGCCTCAGTTTGCAAGGAACCGAAACATATAACGGTGCGGTGGCATTTTTGCAATTCCAGACAACTTTTATGCCTCGATTTAAGAAAAACCCGAAACCAAAAGGGGTTATAGGCTTCGGTTAAAAAAAAAAACCGATGCCAAAAGGTGCTTATATGCTTCGGTTGAACAGACCCGAAGCCAAAAACGTGGCTAGAAATTTCAAAAATGCCACTAACCGTTACGTCTTTGGCCTCGGGTGGCACTGAACCGAGGCCAAATAGGGCTATATGCCTCGGTTATTAATTGAACCGAGCCCATATAGTTTAATTAGGGCACAAAAACGTGAACCCTTCTACTTCTTCCTCGCGCGCCGCTGCATCTTCTCCATCTCTCTCTGCGTCTCCCTAGTCTCCTAGATCTCCTCTCCCTTTCACCTCACGCATGAACAAAGCAAATATCACCACCCATCTATGCCGCACCCATTCTGACCGGTGAGCTCTTCCTGTTTTCTCGCTGTTCGTGCAGCGGCGCCAATGATGGCTTGCAGTGGTGGTTCGCGTTCATCGCTGCGACAATGGTTCGCATTCATCGTTGCGATAGTGGTTCGTTGATCGCAGCACCAGTGGTGGTTCGTCGATGGCTTCGTCTCCAGTCAACGATTTCGATTCCGATCCCAGACTTGTCCCAAAACTCAGTGGTACTAGAGCTTCTAGTTTATTCTAGCACTCTCGAACTTTCGCCCAAATTCGCCATGTCACCGGAGTTGTCATTCCCGGTGGAGAACTCAAACGTGTTAGAGCTGCTCAGCTCGCTGGAAAGCTCCCCGACGTTGCTCTGCGAAGGGTTCTGAGAGGGGGCTACGGCAGCGGCAAAAGAGGCTGCACAACCGGCAATGAGAGAGCGTCAGAGAGAGGAACCTGGGAAACGACGCCAGCGACAGGAACTGCGTTCTCTTGGGGCAAGAAAATTCGTGAATGTCGGGGTGGGTCGTATTGGGTGCACTCCGTATGCCTTAGCCATAAATAATAGGACAAATGGATCTTGTGTTGAAGAGATGAATTCTGCAACATCCATATACAATGCCAAGCTTAGATCTCTAGTGGACCAACTAAACAACAAGACCTTTGGTGATGATGGTTCTAGATTCATCTTTGTAAATAACACAGCCAGAAACCTTGGAGTCGTTGCTAGTGGTGCATTTCTATTTTCTTAAACTCTATGCTTCGTCTTTATATTGAAACAATCTGAATGAACGCTCCTTGCACTGTTTCAGGTTTCACTGTTACGAATGCTTCTTGCTGCCCAACGGGGACGGATGTGCTGTGTGTTCCTAATCAAACACTGTGCCAGAATAGAAGTCGGTATGTGTTTTAGGTGGTTGGTGATTCGAAATGTAGGAGTGATGTTGTGATGGTTCTATGTGTTTGATTTCTGTTTGTTAATTAAATGGTTTTGTCAATAGTAATCATTCTGAGGACAAGGAGAAAACGATTTATGATGATGAACAGAGGAGCGTGCTGTGCCGCGAAAAATTTAATTAAAAAAAATATTTTTACCATATGGCTTCGGTTCTCGTGGACCCGAGACAGAAAAGGAACCATATGGCTCCGGTTCATTTAGAACCGAGGCATAAAAGGGACTTTATGGCTTCGGGTAACAACCGAGGCTAAAAGGGGTACCTTTTGACCTCACCCCAATATGTCTCGGTTCCAGACCCAAGACAAAATGAGAAAAATAACCGGGACAAAAAGTCCTTACTACACTGGTGTAAACCCACAAAAAACTATAAGAGAAATAAAAATCGCAAGAGTTATAACTTTTTATAACTTTTAAGTAACAACAGAATGTGTGATCAAAATACTTTACTAAAAAACATATGCTAGTGTGGTACATTTTCATACATAATTAGGATTATTTTTATAAAGAATAAATTAGAGAATGAAATAAAAATGATAGAAGAGAAAGAAAAAATGATGTATGTGTAGGAAACCATATTATTAGAATTTGGACTATTTTCAACCATAATTATGATTATATAGAGAATAAATTAGAGAATGAAATAAAAATGATAGAAGAGAAAAGAAAATTTCGTGTATTGTTCTTCATCCTTGCAAACATAGTTGCTTTTAATCTTTAGGATATGTTTTCAATTCTTACAATTTTTTTACCTTTAGTTTTAGTCTTCCAAATAAATTATTTCAAGTCTTATAGTGTTTGATATCAGCTTAATATCATCACCATCCTTACATCAGCATTCTAAAACATAGAATAAGGATAAGAACTAAAACTAATAAACAATATGAAATACTAATATGAGAGAAAAAATAAACTATACTTTTTTACAAAAGTGATTCTTTGATATTCTTTAAAAAACTCTATTTGCAACTATTTTAATAATATAATATATATTAATATGCAAGTTAAAAATAAGATGTAATTAAATATTAATATATTAAAGAGTTCATTTTTTAACTGATGTCCAAAATGTCACTTTCTTCTATTTTCAGCAATATCGTAATATCATCATCATATCACCAATAATACCTCTGTAACAATTTTTTTTTTTGACAAAATCAATTTTTTTAAAGATTATATTATGTTTTTAGTCACTAAATTTTTAAGCGAAACATTGTTTATGTCATAAACTTTGTACAAATGTCATTTTCACATTTATGGATAAAATGTATGAAATTATCGACACAACTAATAACGTTAAACAATGTATAATTAATTGAATGTCTTTCTACCTAATCCAACAATAATGTTAAACTTTAAATCCTCATTATCCTCATGTTCATGAACAAAAGGGAAAAAATATTGTCTGTCACTTTATAAATTATTTAACGTTGACTATTGTCCAGAATGGCATACATTTATTCACTTTATTATTTAACTATTTTTAATTAATATAAAAATAAGAGATTTAATATCAATTAATAGAATAGACCTAACAAATTTTACTATACTAGATTTTAATAAACCATTCTGATAAATTAATTTAAACACACAACTCAACTTCACCATTTAATAAAATTTACACCTATCATCAATGCACACTGAAAACACATCTAACTTACTGTTTAAGTAATCTAAAATTTTATTTCCTTCTTTCTTATCTTTCATTTATAAGATAATAACAAATATTTCATCATTCATATGTTAGTTATACTTTCCCACCTGTTTTTCACTCCAACAAATTTTAAAGTTGTCCAGTAGATGTGGTTTAATTAGTATAATAGACTAATTATAATAATACGAAGAAAAATAAATATATTTTAAAACAAAAATTTAAACATATAATGAATGACTCAACAAGAATTATATTAAAAATAATAAAATAAAATAATTTTTAATTTATTCAAAGAAAAAGTAAATAAGTATCATAATATAAGGAAATAGGAAGTGGTGATTTATTAACCCTTATGTACAACAGATTGCGTTGAAGACTTTTTTGGGTTGAATGTGACAGTAATGTGTGAACACATGTAAATATATATCACACGTTTAACATTCATTCACACCTATCAACTTCAAATATATTTCTTTATAAGTATAAGTTTAAATATTTTTATATCTTTAAAAAGTATTTATTAATTTTAAATCTTTAAATTTTCTAATAACTTGTTAATTTTATTATTAACTATAGTTATTTTAATATTAAAAATAAAAAATACTAATGAATGTAATTAAAATATAAAATATCTCAAATTAAGATAATAATGTTAATTAGACATATAATTTGATTAACTAATATGTTTACATTTATTGTAAATAAGAAATTGAATATATTATTTTTACCTTTTTTATTTAATAATTTATTGTTAATATTGTATTTTTATTTAAAATAATTATATTTTACTTTGGAGTTCATTAATTATTTTTGCATATTGATTTTTACATCATAACAGTAAATCAATATAAATAATTATTATTTTAAATAAAAAAGTTCTATAAAGTCAATTTTAAAAATTGATGTTAACATTTTGTTTTTTAATTAAGGATATCATTTGAGTGTAATATTTTACTTTTTTAGTATTATTTGTTAACTAAAATTGAAATTTCGATGCTATAAATTAATCAAAGTTGATGTCTAATGCGGATCCTTATTCTATAGCTTGCTGAAATCTAAGTTTAATCGAGGAAACTAAAAATATTTAAAAATATACTTCATCTAAAATTTTTCCTTTAATTAATCATATTTTTTAATGGTTGTTTAAATATCACGATTTGTGCTATGAAAACACGATCAAAACATGAGCTGTGCGACTGAGGAAATTTTTATATATATGATCAAAATACGATCATATATAT
>Ga0214543_1008941_pt1 | contig 15993 bp, 6 predicted proteins | sample CNSS2metaG_FD_160094 | JGI IMG/M metagenome (GOLD analysis project Ga0214543, IMG submission 160094) | Root nodule microbial communities from cowpea collected in UCLA plant growth center, Los Angeles, California, USA - CNSS2 | ecosystem: Host-associated > Plants > Roots > Nodule | place: USA... | reverse complement strand
TAAAGAATATATATATATATATATATATATATATATATATATATATATATATATATATATATAGAATGTTGGTGCATGCAGAGACAGCAAAATTTGGAAAAAAAAAAGTTCTACCAAATTTCAAATTTGGCTGCTCCATACATACTTTACTTTAAAAAAAAAAAGGGATAAAAGATTAAATAACATTAGTTCCAACTTAAAATTATGAAGTTTAATATTTAAGAAAAATTATATGTACTTGAACTTTCTTAATCCAATATAAGACTTTTAATTTATATTTTAATTTTTAACCGATTATTAATAAAAATAAACAAGAGAAAAGATTTAGAGAAAAGTTATACCTACTTTTTTTTGGAGGATGTCATATTACAAGTGGGAAATTAATTTTCACAGTTGAAGATGTTTTTTTCTTGAGACAATCTGGATAAATGTACGTACTTCATCAAGGCACCCTTTTTATTACAATCATGAAATTTTGTGAACATTCTACTTTATATTCAATAAATCCACTAATAACAATGTCATAGTTTTAAGTCAATTTTAATGGAAAGAATTACAAAAATTATTAAGCAGTGTGAGACTTTACTATATAGTCATCTCATCACTAATCTGCACATAATATATAATTAAATATTTAAGTGTGGTTAATTTTTTCAGTAAATTAAAAATCTTCCATACTAAAAGTTAAATAACATCATAAATATACTGTTCCAAACCCCCTAATAAGAAAAACACGTGTTAAAAAAAAACTTGTTATTTTCAAGAATTTACATTGATTTACACTTCCTTTTGTATACTTTAACAAATGAGATTAATCAAGAAGGCCACGATAAAATCGCATAAAGTATTCTTAATTTATATGATTGGTGCCTCTTTGGTTTTCGAACTTTTATCTTTATTTAATTTATTTATTATTTAATGAAAGAAGATGCATGATTGTTGTCACTTTACACGTCAGTAACATGAATAATTCATAATATTGTGAAGGCAAAGATGAAGCAAAAAAGAAAGAGCTTGAATCATTCACCACCATAAAAGTGATTCTAATCATAACCATGAATATATCCTTTTTAGGAGAACCAAAAGCTGGGATCTGTTTGACCAGTTTTCTACAAGTTGCATATGCACATAAAGCACTTCTCAATCTAACTTCAATTACATTTGGTTAAGTCAAACACATCTTTGTCTAAATCAGTTATTTTGTCAAATCAAAATTAACAAAACAAATGATAAAAAAAAAAAAAAAAAAAAGTGGGTATCGTTCACGTTTCTGAAAAATAAAAAAAAGTTGGTTGTGTGCACTTTTCTAGGGCATCACATTCATATGAAAAATGGTTTTTACAACTTTTAATAAAGGTTGACGAAGGTATTTATGGACGAAAATTCAATGATTTGAATTTGTATATGATATAAATGATTTGACAGGGAAATCTGCAGTCACATTATAGTAAAATTGTCACATAGATGTAACTCACTTCACACACATGTTTATTATTGCGATGTGTTTGGCCAATTAGGACCTTTGAAAGCTTGGTCACGTATGCTCATAAATTAAACCATATCAAAGTCAGAACTATGACTAATTCAAGATCTGATACATAATCGATGTCATCATTTTTTTTTTTTTAAGATGAAAATTTAGAGGAAAAATGGACAGTACATCAGTTTTTTTTTTTTTTTTTATGGAGTATATATTAAACATTACTATATACTTTAAAGCAAAAAAATTTCTAAAATTTAAAAAATATTTATAAAGGAACTTATATTTACTTCATTATAAGGAGACAAATGAAATTATGTTTACTTAATTATAAGGAGACAAATGAAAATTTAAAATGTTCATATGCTATTGAAAGGGATATTTAAAAGGAAAAAAATAAATAATTAGGTGGGCAGTATGAAAGGGAAATTTTTAATTGAAATTGTTTTCTTTAATAGAAGTGATAAATATTTCTTTGAAGTGCTATTTTTCTTTTGACAGTAAAAGTGTAAATTTTGAATATAGTTACCAAATGCATAGATAATTAACTTAAAAACTATATACCTTACTTTGTCTTCTTTTTTGATTTATAAATAATCAAATCAGTTTGCACCATTCTTTCAGGCAAACTCATTCAAGTCCAATTTTTCTGAATTTTTTTTACCGTTCTTTGTTGAGTATTATAAACACAGTAATTTTAATATATTTTAAAATTTTAAAATTAATAATCATTAATATAATATATTTTAAAGACACAACATAAGAACAGGGGAGAATAAATAACCGGTAGAGAATCTAAACTGATTCAATAACTACATTTTCCTGACAGATTAAAAATGGTTTCAATTTTCCACACGTCGCCATGACAATGACAAGGGTTTAGGAACACAAACATATGGAGTGGTGATCAAACGTAGGAAAACAAAAGTTTAAACACGGTTTCTCATGAACGTACTATAAACAGAAATAGGGTTGAATATTTGAGAATCTTAGGAACATTTCGTCAATCATACTTGCGTATTTAACCAAACACGCTCTAATTATTTCCCTCAACAGCCTTCAGTTTTTTATCCTTTAGCCATGATCCACTAACAGCATCAACCTTCCATAGAAATCTATGCCTCAGCCAGTAGTAACTATAAGAATGGAAAAAGTCGTAGGAGGGGACAATAAGATGATGAATCCCTGAGGCGTGTTCAATTGCTTTCTCTCTCTTTAATTTTTCTTTGTTTGCCTTCAAGGATACAATAATTGATCATTGAAAACCATAATGATTAGTAAAGCACCAAGCAACCAACCATCAATTATGGGGAGACTTGAAAAGAGATTCTTAGAAAGAACCTTCCACCACAAACTAAGATGAACAAGTCTAATCTTTCATGAATTTGAACATTAGCATTAAACCCACCATTTTTTTTTCCTCACCAAAATGTATCGCATTGTTCAAGATTAGAAAGAAACGGCAACTAGTACCAAGCATACAGATACAAGTTAGGTGAGCCTGTACCTATCCATCATTTAAATGTTGATAATGTATGTAACATGCACTAACTAGATGTTGGGCCGGGGGACAACTTGGGAGAGTGGAAACTGGAGCAGCTTCCCACCTTTGAAGGGGACCTTTGAGTCTTCACCAGTGGAACCAATGACTGCACAACATCTGCCATGAGAGGACGATAATCTGCCTCGGGTTGCACACACATTGCAGCAATTGCAGCCACCTGGACAACCTCTTTCATAGAGTACTGTCCCTCCAATGAAGGATCCATAATCTTTACAACCTTTTCTCTATCGGTCAAAAGAGGCAGAGCCTAAACACATCGCACATACAAGTTTGTTAGAAAAAGGTAGAACTTAAGTCTCGGATATATAGAAAAACTAGAATACCAATTGATTAAATCACCAAGCAGTACAGAATCAACACAGAACTTGATTGTTGGAAAGAATTAACAAACGCACCCAAGAAACAAGAACACCTTCTCCTGGAGGTCTCTTCATATCTACTGGCACTCGGCCAGTGAGCAGCTCCAAAAGTACAACACCATAACTGTACACATCTGATTTTGTGGTTAAATGCCCTGTTAGTGCATATCTGCACAAACAAACATTGAGAAACACATAATTAGTTTTTCATGAGATGAATTATTCAAAGAAAAACTCTTGAAATAAGAATGAAGATTACACAAAATGACCAAAACAAGGTAAGATTTGTACTCGGGGGCAACATATCCTTGGGTGCCCAAAACTCGAGTTGAAACATGTCCACCAGCTCTATCAGGTCCCAACTTTGCCAATCCAAAATCAGAAACTTTGGCATGAAATTTCTTATCCAAGAGGATGTTACTGCTCTTAAAATCTCTGTGAATAACTGGGGGACTGACATGCTCATGAAGATATTCTAACCCCCTAGCAGCTTCAAGTGCTATTCTTAGTCGAGTTTCCCAATCCAACTTTATGGGTGTAATAATAGAATCTACAAGAAATCAATTGATCAAAACCAACTCAAACATACAAAATAACTAACAAAAAAATAGCAAACATGGCTGCGGACACAGCACTTTTGGACATTTTATATTAAATAGCCCACTGATGAAAATTTTAAAAATAAGGGTAGACAAAACATGACTTTTTTATCTTGTAATGTCTTAAATAAGAGACAATGAATCGAGTGTAAAAAAATATGGAATAACAAACAATTATAACATTCTACAACAAAGCATTGCAAAATTTTGTTTTCATGGTATCGGTAGAGATAATAAGCAGAATTTTTGCTCCAGGTTCTGGTGAAGTTCTTATAATAGCTCAAATAGACAAATTAAAAATTCAAATTATTTTGAAAGAAACTTTATGCCATACATGACCCATCAAATATTTCCTTTTACAGTGTTCAATAAACCCAGAGATTTAGAGGGAAGTATTGCAACTTACTGGAGGATGTGCAAATTCAATCAGGAGGTAAAGCTCTCTTCTCTTTCAAGATTGTCAATTATATATAAACTGACCAACTTAAGATCTTTCCTCAAAGAAGATAGCATACAAATTACTTACGCACCTACAAGCTATATATGTAAAATGTAGACATCTGAAAAAGCAGTAATAAATCGAACATATAGTGTAACTTAAGATTGATATAACATGGTTATCACTTCAAGGCCACTATCCATGTTGTGTAATACTAATATGCGATGAAAATAGTTCGATGTGTCACTTTCAACCCATAGTCATCATAAACTTTACAAGGGAAGGAAAACCCTTGCAGAGTGAAGAAGTTCGGAAAAAGAGAATGCACAAGGGAGAATCTAATGAAAAAATGTCTTTGCTTATATGGACATGCCCTTCAATTTTACGCAACAGAACAGAGGAAAGTATTTAAGGAATCAGTTACTCAGAGTACCAAATGTAATAGGAAACTGGGTACATGCTGGCAGGCTGTTCCCAATCAAAAATTTCATCAATTTAAATCAAATATCCAATACTGCAAGATTAACAGATTAATATATCATTATATATATATATATATATATATATATATATATATATATAACAGAGAGTTACTCATTCAAACAAAAAAAAAAAGGTTCTAAGTAAGTTTTTCTTGTTCCAGCCCCTCTAGTGAGCAAACAGATTAAGTATATAGCAAAAGCCGAGATTGTTACATCAAAATTCCATAAACATATGACAGTTCCACCCCATCATGAGGATTAGAGTCTTGACCACTGTCTGTCAAGTACAAAAAGTTAATTGTAATCATCCATTCGCAGCATTTTAAATCAGCAGAGAATAAAAGCTTTCTAGCAAATATATATTTCATAACTTACTGCTAACAGGATAAAGATGTTCCTGCAGTCCACCATTTGCCATAAATTCATACACCAGCAATTTATGATTACTATCAGAGCAGTACCCAAGCAATGCCAGCAGATATGGTGAATGCAACCGGCTTAGCAATTCCACCTACAGTGACATGAAAGCAACCAATTCAATTCAATTATCAAAATGAATTGGCTTCCGAAGACATCTATAGCTATTTAATTCATTGACTCGGCCAAAATGCGTATGAATGATTTAAAAATTTAACTAGTTTGATTACAGGGGAAATCAAACTCATAAGCATGAAGAACTTTCCCATAGTTTCTAGAAAAGAAGCAGCGCTGGTCAAAATGTTCTAAGAAGTAACAGACCTCTACTTTAAATTCTTCTTCCCCTTGCTTTCCTGCCTGATCCATGAATTTAATGGCAACTTTCCTGCCACTATTGAGCACTCCCCGGTAAACAAGTCCAAATCCACCATGACCAACGACATTCGACTTGCTGAAGCCCCCTGTTGCAGAATGCAGCTGCTTGAAAGTGAACACCTGAAGTCCTTTCTCGGCAATGACTTGCAGATTTGCAAAGTCACTATTCTCATTAAGGTTTGCGTCTTCAACTAATATAAAATCAAGCAAAATCTGACCGTAAGTGGGACCTCAATTTACTCAAGTAAAGTAGAAAAAAAGTAAAGATATAAAGTTTTAAAGTGAAAACACAGAAAGAAGTTAATTTCAAATCATTCAGTTTAAAATCTTGAAAAAAAAAAAGGTGGAACATAATAACACTGAATGTACTCCCCTTCCCTTTCCCTTCTAATGAATACTCTCCAACAATATAGATGAGAATTAATTACACCCGGTAGAAAAAATATATATAAATGAATATCAATGAACTGGCAGTATTAATATTGTCTGCATTATACATACTATTTTACAAGTGTCGAGAATGATAGGTCATCTTAATCAAACTAATTAAATGTAAATACAGGAAATACACGGATGAACTTGCTTGAATAGGTAAGTTCCATTTTTTTTCCTTGCATCAGTCAAATTCTCCATTTTAATTTAAACCTGCATGAAACAAAACTAAGCCAAACCCCCCATAAAAAATCACAAATTTTTTGGACAAAAGGATCATAACAACACAATTTTATCAGAATTTCCACCAGGCCCGAATCCTGGAGAGGGAAAACACAAAGAGCAAAATCTCAATCAAACCAAAATACAACAGCACGTGAGATACTATAGCCTACCATGGATGCACTAAATCTAACACATCCCTTCAATCAGACGAAACCACACCGTAATCAAAACTAATCTCCACATGACAATAAATTATTAGACAGTCCGAAACCACCACCTGACAAGTCTTCATGTGTCAAGTCTTTAAATTTTCAAACTCGCATAAAAGAACTAACAACAATAACCCACACGTCACCTAAAGATTATTAATTTTTTTCAAAAACTGAAAAACCCAAATTGTATAATAAATTCTCCTACATGACACCTAAATGAATGTTATTAATTTTTTTTTCATAAACTGAAAAACACAACTGCATGTTAGTACAGAAAGGTCAGCAACAGTTCCATCGAATAATCTCAGGCGTTTGCAGAAGAACACAAAGCGAACATTGAAGTTCAGCACATTTCGGAAAGAGAGCCAAACCTTTTTTGAGGCTTTTGCGGCGGTTGGAGACCTTGTTGAGGATGTAGCAGTAGTAAGCAAAGGCAACGAACAAGGCAAAGACGGCGATGGAAGCGAACACCATAATGGCGATGAGTGCAATCTTGGCCTTCCTTCTGTAGTCATAATCTTCGTCCATTTCGAATTCTCTGAGATGCAAAAACCCTAACCCCAGAAATGGTTAAAGCATAGTGGCAATGCGAGAAGAAGCGAGAATGGTTAAAAAGCTGCGTCGGAGCTTCGAAGTTGGAAGACACACTCTGACTTGCTTCACTCTCCCTCTGCCCTTTTCTCTCTGCCGCCTACAGTGCTGATACTGACATTTCTCTTTTGCATCTTCGTCCCTCAACTTCTTGCAATTTGCGTTACCACCACCAACTAATTTTACGTTATTTTCATTCTTTCCCCCCTGCACAAATAGTTTTTAAATATTGATAAATATGTTTTTTTTCCTCTAACAGATTTTTTTTAACTGAAATTCTTTCATTTTTAAATTCAATATATTTTGTTTTATACTTAAAAAATAGTAAATATAATTTTTTTAATTCAACAACTTCAACTGATTTTATTTAGCACTTATATAATATTTAACACGTAAAAAAATTAAAATAAAATATTCAAGTATGAATATTTTTATGAAATTAAATAAAATTACTCAATTTAATATTCTTTTGAAATATGAGCCAAATATCCAAATATTATGAATAGAATGGAAAAGGTGTAAAAAGGGGAAAGGCGAGGGGCATGAGAATGCAATTAGAAAGAAGATGGAGGCCGGCAGCAGCTTTGGTTGGAGTGGGAACATAGAAGAGTGTTAAGGCCATTTACTAAATTGAAATAGGACAAACATTGCCCATTCATTGCTTTCGCTTTGCATTTGGGTCTCAATCTCACTTCCCTCCAACACAACATCACCCTCATTAATACCACCACACCATCTTTTCAAAACAAAACCTTAGTAAATAAATGACACGTGCATGGGTGCACGTGGGATCCATTTTTTCAATTTAGCAAACTTTCGAACTTATTCTTTTACTTAAATTATACATATTAAAATTCTATTTTTCGCTTCTAAATTTTATTTTAGGATTAAATATAATTTTTATCTTTTAATTTTTAGTAAAAATTTAGAATTAAATTTTTTAATTTTGAATTAATTTAATCGTTTTATTTTAACCAATTTTTATTAAATTTATTTTACATTTCAAACATATCTCTTTATAATATTTTAATTTGTTTACATTATTTTACATATTTTTCCTTCAATGTTAATTAAAAAGAATTTGATTTAAATGACTAAATTTATTCATTTCTAAAAATAAAGACTAAATTAATTAAAAAAAATTTAAAATAACTAATTTTAATTTTTATTAAAAATTAAAATTAAAAAACAAAAAATATATTTAACACTTTATTTTATTTCAACCATTATTCATCTTCGATCTTAGAAAAATGAAATCAACCCAACACAAGAAGACAGCGTTTGGAATCGTCGGCAAATGCTATAGAGAGATACCTTCACAGTCCATAGGCCTGCAGTGTAGCAATTGACTTGCTCTTTGGAACTCTCATAGGAAAAGTTGAATGGTTAAAATAAGTTCAAAATTTTATTTTAATCTGTAAAATACTAATGAAAAATTATCAAATAATAAATAAGGTGTATTAAAATTGGCAGAATTTTTGTGCAAAATATTTTGGCAAGAAAATTGGTATTTTTTTTTTTACAGATTATTGTTCATTCATAAATTTACATGTATTTCCTTTGAGAAAATTTTCCAAAAAGAAATCTAACAGTAAATATACGATTTTTTTTTTTGTAGTATAAAGAAATAAATTAGTGAATGATAATAAAGGATAATTTATGACAATTGTTTGAACTCTCCGTAAGTAGAAATAGAACATCATCCATGTATGAAACAATTAGTGAACAAAACTTCTAAACTTTGTTTTTTATGTTAAAAAAGAAAGAAAAAGCAGTCTGATATATTACGAAAATAAAATTTCTTGAGAAATATGATAAATTTGTCTTCCACTTATGTGGAGAAGTGGTATATGGTGGATATATCTTTAATTCTTTAGTTTCACTTTTGTTTTATGATGAAGCAATTATATTTTATGTTAAAAAAAATTATTTAGTGTAATTAAGCTCTCGTTTAGCTAATTTGTACATATATGTTTGATTGTTGTTGCGTGATTGTGTGATAATATGTTACTTTTTAACTCAGTACTTGAAACAATATTGTCGCAACTGACGGATAGATAGAAAAAGGAAAAAAATTTAAAAAAAAAAGAGTAATTGCTTTTGCCACCAATATTTTTTAGGAAACAATATTGAAAAAACTATTTAAAGAAGTATGTAAGACTATATTTTTGAGTTCAAGAATTTATTATATGGAGAAGGTATTAATACCTACACTGTCCACGTAGAGATAAGATTATATGGAGAAGGTGTTAATACCTACACTGTTCACTTATATATGACGAATACGAATGAGAATAAGGTGGGATGGATTTTATTGTCTAGTACTCATTCTCAAAGAAAACATTCATCATCGTTCTTATACTCATATTCAATTGATATATTTTTTTTCATTATTATTGGATAACGAGTATACTTCATGTTCGTATTTATTTTCTTGTTATTCGAATATCATGATCTTATTAAATATTCAATACCAAATGACATACTTTTGTTTTTCTAATATAAATATTTAGAAAAAAATAATAATTATATACATTTCAAATTAGAGTATCAGCTAAATTTTTATAGGAACCAAGGTATTTAGTAAGTTTGCAAACTTTAATGAAACATAGTTAATAAAATCAAAATATTTTTTAAAAAAATACAAAAAAACAAGTATCCAAGTTTAAATACATTTTAATATCTTTACTTTCTTTCACTAAATTCTAATGAAATTTATTCTTTATACACTAAAAAAAATTGTATGACACCACTTAAAAAAATCGCACAAAGAAGAAAAATTAAACTAATAATAATTAAAATTTAGCTCAAATATATTTCTTTTTGAATTTCAATCTATATTAGATTGTGATAAACAAGATTTATGACAATTGCAATAAGTTATCATAGTAAATAAAATGTCTTTATAGAGTTACGGTGATATAAAATTACGTTTATGATGATAATCCTTATGATAATGAGTTAGAAAATAAAAATAATTATATATAAAAAATCATCAAAACAATATTTTACATGATAAAAATAAATAACAAATAGAAATATTAAAAAGAAGTAAAAATTATCAAATGTGTCTTAGAAACAATTTGATACATCATTCAACGAAATTGTATGAAAAATAAATGTATAATTAAAGATTTGATAAGATGAAAAATACCTTAAAGATCTAAGAAAAAAATTTCAGATATCAAACTAAAATTATGGATCAAAGATAATAAAAATGATAAGTTTTATGTGATTGAATACTTGAAATTGAGAGACAAATATTTTATATAAAAAAATAATAAATAAAAATATTAAAAAGGAAAAGAAATATTCAATTATGAGACATAAAAACTATTTGATTCATTGTAATTGGTAATATACCATTTGAACATTATCGCACAAAGATATGATAAGAGGAAAAGTACCTTAGATATGTGAGTGAATTCATAAATATATAACAAGTCAAACAATTAGAAGAGGGAGAAAAAATATGTAGCGAAAAAAAAATGGTTATAAAACTAAAGACTAAAATAATGCTTTAAACAGTAAAGGATGAGTATTAACGTGAGTATGAGAAGAGGATTGGGTGGGGGTATGTACAAACTTATCTTCGTCCTCATACCCAATTGAACAAATCAGACATTACTTAGACCCATAACTAGTTAATGTGGAGATTTCCCTTCAAAACATGGATGAGTTTGTTTAATACACACAAAAATGCGTTAATTTGTGATCCCTAACTGTAAATTTGGTTCGATAATAAACTGATAGTAATGGCACGATAGGTCCAAGAAATAATATCTCTCGCTTTGATAGGTTTTGAATAACTCTGATATTATCTTAAAAAATAGATTTTAAGTCTAATTCAATCTTACAAAACTAGTTTGTAAGGTAAGGTTTCCACTCATTTATATATTATAAATTTATCTTATCTCTAGTCGACGTGTGATTTTCAATATGCAATTAAAACATGGACAACATCTACCAGTGTATTTAAAATAAGTATAAAAGTTAAAATGAAAATTATTACAATATGTGTTGGATCTTAAAATGTGAATGAAAACTTATGAGAAGATATCATTTATGATTTTCAATAAAACAATGTATTATTTGTATAAATATCAAATGGAAAACAAAATGAAAATTTTTCAAACAATCATAAGATGTGTGTATTTGCAAAGGGCGCATTATTTGGATAATATTTGATATATTATATAATACAAAATTATCATACAAACCCTGAACAATACATTATCTATCAAATTGCCATAATCTATAAAGGATTTCCTCTTTTTTCCCACATTTCATAATTTCAATTTTACCCTTTATAATATAATTATTTGTCATCAACAGTTATTTTCTCATATTTTATCCATTCATTTCACTTTATTTTTAATAAACATAAATTTATTTTGTATATTAACTTAACATTACAATATTACCACCTACTAATATAATATCATGTATATTTACAAAATACATATACACAGACGCGCGATAGTGTTTGTGTTTACGCTAGTATATTGTAAAGATATCATATTCATATATATTCTGGTTTTAATTCTATTATAGAGATATTATATATTTTATTATTTTTTATTATCATCAAATATTCAGTTTTATGATACATATTAGGTTTTATTTTTTCCCTTATATCATGGGATAGTGTACCCTATACGGTAAACATTTGCTTAAGTCTGCACTCATTTAAGTCCACATCCCACCTAAATTTGCATTTGGAAAGGGAAGATTCTCATATCAATAATTGTGTGATCTTATTTTTAGAAAAAAATCACATAAAGTCATTTGACAACTATTTTTAATTCGTTTACATGTGATTGTTGATTGACCATTGTGTAAGATGCGACGAAGGGTGAAGAACACACCCTTAGCTTGATTTAACTGATCCAATGATAAATAAGGAGAATCTTTCAACTCACTCGTATGAATAAAATAAACTAACAAGTTCCTCTTGTAACATATCTCTTATATCTCATATATCTTATATTTTTTCAATTCCTAAAAATTTTCGACACTCATAATATTTGATATTGTAATTATATGACCATAATATTTCATATTGTAATATGACTCTTAAAACTTCATAAGTTCACATCCCAATAAAGTCCACCTTAAACTCCCAAAATCAAAATGCGGACTTTAGCGAATGTATACTGTATATTGAACAAGTTTCTAATAGATGCAAACTTTCATTCTCATACTTTCAATAAAGTATTTCTCTCCTAACTTTCTCTCACTTATGTTTTATCAAACACTAACATGGTATCAGATGAAAAACACCTTCTGACATTACCTTATCTTCTCTTCGTCATTTCACTCATGGCAAGTTTTGCTTCTCCTCACCCTTTATTTATTCATTTTGGAGAAAATGATGCATTTGATTTTGTATATCTCTTTCTTGTTGATAACAATTATCAACCATGGACAGTGGTAGATCTTGGTCAAAAATTTTGAAGGGGCCAAACTAATATACTCAAATTTTATATATTTAATTATTATTATTATTAATATAACAAAAATATATATAATTTAGTATTGAAATTCTTGTATGGTTTTCCTTACAAAAATTATAGTTTTGAAATTGTATTTGATATGAAACTCATTTTAAAATAGTTTTTCTAATTTCATCTCTTTCCTTGATATTTCCATATATGAGCATGTTTTCTTATAATAAATTTTAAATAATTAAATATGAAACATTTCACCTATAATTCAAAAGAATTAATATGAAACTTCCCACTTATAATTCTTTAAATTTTAAGAAATGGTTCTCTAATTCAACAGTTGAATTCCTAGTATCATGCTTGAAAATAGGTGAAAAAGTAAATTTGTATTGTTTTTATCTTCAAGGGTATCTTTCCTTTTATCACTTTACAAAAACTGAATCTATTATTTTATTTTTCATCAATATACATATTTAAACAAAAATTAAGAGTAAAAAATAATTGATCAAAATCTAATAAAAAATTGAGATACGTAATTACTAAAAAAAATATGATAATTAAGTCACATCTAAGAATGATTATGAAAAAACATATAGTACATAACTTTTCTTTTTATATTGATAAAAAAATCAATATACAAAAAAATCATAAGATGAAAAAAAAACTAAATATCAAACTAATATTTTCCTATCAATAGAAGGGAAAGAGTTACTTGTTTTATAAGAGAACAAATGAGAACTAAGAGCGAGAATGAATTTATATCTAAATTTCTATTTATTTTTTAAAACAAAAAACAAAAGAAGAGATGCAAAAATAATAAATGAATATAATATGTGAGAAACTTAAAATGGGAAAGAACAACAAAAATATATCAATAAATTTTATTATTCTTTATTTTGTTTAATTTATTATTTATTAATATTAAATATTATATTTTATAAAAAGAAAATAGATATCAATTTTTAAAAATTTTAAACAAATATTTTAAAATTATTTTTTAAAAGAAAATTAAAAAATCTTAGGGGGGGGGGGGGGGCATGGCCCCCTACAGACCTTCTAAGTTTCGCCATTGACCATGAAAATCTGATTGTACAATTTTTCGGCATTGGAAATTTGATTGTACGATTTTCTAATCAATACCTTCTAGATAGGGGAGTTTTAAAAAAATCAAGTTTCTTCAATTTCTCAAGGTTCTCTAATTTCTCAAAGTTCTCCAATTTATCAAGGTTCTCTAATTTCTCAAGGTCCTCCATTCTTTCAAGGTTCTATATTTCTCAAGGTTCTCCATTTTTCAAGGTTCTACATTTCTCAAGATTTTTTCAAGGTTCTCTATTTCTCAAGGTTCTCCACCAGACTACTTTGGAGAAGTGTTACTTCCAAGATGGACATTTATAATCTTCATGTCTACCTTGACAGGAGTGATAAAAATATCATGTATCTTCTGGTTTTAATTCTATTGATAGAGATATTATATATTTTATTCTCTTTTATTATCATCCAATATTCTATTTTATGATGATACATAGTAGGTTTTATTTTTTTTCCTTATATCATGAGATATTGTACTTTATATACTGGACAAGTTTCTAATGGATGCAAACTTTCATTCTCATATTTTCAATAAAGTATTTTTCTTCTAAATTTCTCTCACTTGTATTTTATCAAATACTACTATTATAAGGTAGTTTAAAATTGAAAATCATAATCTAAACGCATCAAGCAATATATCGTCTCAAGATGAAAAGAATGCAAATATATTAAAATAATACATTGTTTGTCAACGAATAAAGTGAAACTAATACCATATTTTAGTATCCGATGTTAGATTATCTAAATTTGATGAATATTAAGTACTTTGATATTTTTACTACAAAAATATTTGTTTTTAACTTTGATTATAATTAAAGTTTCTGAATTTTAACCCCACTAAATGACTAGTATACTTTATATGATAAGGACCCAAACCCAAAACACAAATTGGTGTGGTGGAACTGCATCTCCCACATAGTTGGGTGATTGTGCATCTGTAAAAAGTGGTTTGAAATATGGGTGCTAATAGGAATTTGAGGAGTAACAGTATTCCATGTATGCTTGAATTGACAAATTTTGATTAATCAAAACAAATTTATTCAATAAGTTTACACCTCTAAAATGAGCACAAGTTTTATGATAAAACCAATTTTGGTTGGTTATATGCCACTTTGACTTATTTGATTACTTGTTTGGTGTTGCTAATTTTTGAAACGGTGGATATATGGAGGCCTAGTTTGTGCCCATATTTGTTTAGGGCATAAAATGCTTATTTTAATAACCATTATTTGGTTAACTTCTTTCATGAACCATTTTTAGATATTCAAAATATCTTATCAATTTCAATTTCTTTTAAGAGTGTGCAACCTAACAATATGTTGTTTCGTAAAATATTTAATTTTTTTATAAAAAGAGTTACCTTCTAAACTATTCTCTTCCAAATATATTATTGGGGGATAAAATATTTTAGTCCATAAATTTGGGTACAACATTAAAATAGTGTTTGTTTCAAATTTTAATATATTTTGGTCTAAAACTTTAAAAATAATAGATATAATCTTTTAATCCAACTGCGATAAATTAATTTCTTTGTTTTATATGTCAAATGTATTTTAGGATGACATTTTAGTTGTTTACATTGTTTTTATATTTTTCAGCTCAAATGTTAACCAAGAACACCATTTAACAAGTAAAACAAAATTAATGTAATTATATTACAATGACTATATCCATTCATTTTGAAAGTTTAACCACTAAAATGTATCAAAGTTCAATCTAAATTTAGAGACTAAAAATATACTTAACCATGTTATTAATTATTAGATTAAATATGTTTTTTGTCCTTCAACTTGTAGTGAAAATTGGAATTAATCTCGCTTGAAATCTTGAACTAATTTAGTCTCTCAACTCTATAAATGCGTGAATTTAGTCATTTTAACCAAATTTTATTAAGTTTATTTGACGTGTAAAGATCATTTCATTATAGTATTTTAACTTATTTACATTGTTTGACATATGTTCACTTCAATGTTAGTTGAAAAACATGTTTGAAACGTCAAATAAACTTAAACAAAATTTATCTAAATGACTAAATTCATGCATTTACATAATTGAGGGACTAAATTAGTTTAAGGTTTCTAAGAGAGACTAATTTCAATTTTGACTAAAAATTAGATGACCAAAAACATATTTTGTGACGAAAAAAAAAATCTATTTACTTATTTATTACAGTATACTTATAAATATTTAGAGGCAAAAATTTATACACTAATATATAATTATATTTAAAATATTCACATTTATATATATATTTACAATACTATATACTTCCTATATCCACA
>Ga0214543_1008939_pt1 | contig 15995 bp, 11 predicted proteins | sample CNSS2metaG_FD_160094 | JGI IMG/M metagenome (GOLD analysis project Ga0214543, IMG submission 160094) | Root nodule microbial communities from cowpea collected in UCLA plant growth center, Los Angeles, California, USA - CNSS2 | ecosystem: Host-associated > Plants > Roots > Nodule | place: USA... | reverse complement strand
TATATAACTTGACAATCAAATTAATTAAACATTTAAACTATTTAAATATAATTAAGCAACATTCTAGCATTTAAAAATATGAAATTGTGAACAAATATAATAGGAGTAGTAAATAATTATTAAAAAAAAAATTTAAAAAATAAAAAAAAATTGTAAAAAAATGTTGGTGGGTTAAGTGGGCCAACCCACCTTCAACCCGGCTCGAACTCGTTTAACCCGTGGGTTAAGTGAGCCGGGTTGAATTCAACCCACTTTTGAAAAAGTTGAATTTTTCTCAACCCAACCCGGCTCGAACCCGTGGTGAGCCGGGTTGGCTCACGGGTTGAAACCCATTTTGACATCTCTAAGTGTGGTGGTGTAGACGTTGTTTTCGGTGAGCTTTCTGGTGCTTATGGCTTTTGTTGGCATCTAGGGTTTGTTTCAAGCCAATGTAACAATTTTTTGTTGAATAAGGAAAAATTTATTTGTGTGTGTTTTGATTTTGTTATGGGTTGTGTGTTAATTGTTGGTTTCTTTTGGCAGGTGGAAGGTTAGGGGTGTTTTGGCAGGTGGAAGGTTGGGGGATGCATCCTTCCATTCCTCTTACTCTACAGATTTCGCAGCCGTCAAACTCTTTCTCTTTTTCGCAACTGGAAGCTCTGCTAGGGTTTGATCCTAGCTCTTGGGCAAGACAGCTCTGAGCTCAGCTCTGCTCCATGTAAGTTAATCTCGAGCTCATGCTTCTCACTCTCTAGGCATCCTTTTCTTTTGATGATCACAGTAGGAACTTTGTAGTAATCTCGTTCCTATTCTGCTCCCCTTCTTTTTCAGCCCCTTGGCCTACTCTTAGGACTGTGGTGCTCTCTGTGTGCGTGTCAAAACCTCTCGCTAGCTCGTTTTCAGGTAAGGGAAGCTAGGGTTTACGATTTACTTATGTTTTTCGCATGTTTTCTGAGTTTAAGTTACATTCTTGAGGTGTGCTCATGATTTGATTGTTTGATATTGGTAAAAATGTGGTTTCTGTGTTTTGCACGAGAGAGCAGTGGCGAGCACTGGTTTTCTTGCCCAAGCAAGCCTGCCTCGCCTAGGCGAGATTAGTAGAGGCTCGCCCAGGATCTGCTGCTTGAACTGTCGCTTAGACGACGAGTTTTTATTTTTTGAGCGAGGAGTGGTCTCGCCTAGGCGAGAAGGGACTCGCCTGAGCAAGACCTCGCAGAGTCCGCTGCTCCCCTGCTCGAGTCCTCGCCTGAGCGAGAGGACCTCCCTCGCCTGAGCGAAACTGGTTAGCCTTAGCGAGACTGGGGGTAAGTTTTGGTACTATTGTTGAATGGTGCACTGATGTGTGATTGCTTATCTGATCTAAATGTTTTACTATGAGGGCACTTATGTTCTTAATTTTTGTTTATATCATGATTGATTCTCCCTAAATCTAGAAAAGAATGAACTTCCAAGTTTTTGTTGAAAAGAAATCACTTAATCCCTATTTTGTGTAATTTTCAGGTAAATTATGATTGAAGGAGGAAAGAACAGAAGAAGAGTGAAAGGAAAAATGAAGAAACAGGAAAGAAACTCTGCAGGGTCGCTCAAAACCAAAGCATGCTCGCCTAAGCTAAAGCCACTGCCGCCATTCTCGCCTAAGCGACGCAGGACCTCGCTTAAGCGAGCGCTCATGCAGTGGAGACCCTCCCTTGCCGCCATTCTCGCCCAAGCGAGATCAAATGATGCCAATCTCGCCTAAGCGAGATCCTTTCTTCAGCTCGAAGTACTCTTGCTCGCCTAAGCGAGATCTTGGCTTCAGCACGTCTCGTCCAAGCGAGAGGCTTTCTTTAGCATGAAGAATGCTGTCTCGCTCAAGCGAGACTCAGGTGGCTTGAGCGAGACCTTCGTGGAGTATATATACTCCGTGAATCAGAAGTGAAAAGGAGCTAGAGATTTTGGAAGAGGAGTGCATCCGTGCTGTAGAGCTACTACCAGGAGCATAACACAGATCATATTTCTTCTTCTTCTTTAGTTCTTAGGATTTGATAGCTACCATGAGTGGCTAATCTTCTCCTTTGGGATTGAATGTAATCTACTCGACCTTGGATGTAATCTGGTGATATTTATATATAGCATTTCTGTTTTACTCAATATTGGTATTATTGTTCTGCTCTTAATGCTTACTTCTATCTGATAAATAGATGTTTTGATTTTGATTTTTAGATCTGACTGGAAAGTATTTTTGAAAATCTGATTTGAACAATGATACTTGATATACTGTGATGCTAGGAATAGATCTCAATATATCAATTGCTTTTAACACTTGATCCTAATGCTGGATAGTTTGTTGAATATGTGAGCAATCAATATTCAGGGAACTAATCTTATGAATTTTATACGCGAGGGATCGATATAAATGATTTTTGAGTGTGCATCAATATTGGTATTTTCAGAAGTTATGTATTATATTCATCCAGATTACAGACAAGGGAGATAGATGAAATTCAATCCCAGTTTCTTTTACTGAATTTTTATCTAATTTTCTGCTTTTACTGTATTTGTTTATGCAAATTAGTTTAAACATCAATGATCTATCAAATTAAAATTTCTGTATATATATGCTGATCGAGATAATTAATTATTTTAACTGAATCCGTTCCTCGTGGGTTCGACACTCTTACTTCAAATCATTATACTATAGTTGACTTTTGGTACGCTTGCCAAGAGACCAACAGTGGAGGGAAAATGTTATGGATAGGATTCACTTGGACTGTTGGGGGTAAATAAAAGGTAACTCCGATTTGTCCTTCGATGACAATCGGTGCGTTTGGAGCAGAGAGGAAAGTAATGGTAGAGTTTCTCGTTCCCTGAAATGTTACAGAATTATTTACTGCGTTGGTCTGCTATGCATTTCCTGGAAAAATAGCCACAATATCAGCGAAGAAGGGATCAAGCATGTTGGGAGCAACCAACTATGATAAGGTTATAAAATTTTGTTTTTCACACACAACCAAAAATGGGGAAGTGAAACAAATATCACATAAAAAAAATACAACATCTCATAATAAAATAAAATGAAATGAAAATTCTCCCAAATCCATGAAACTAAATTTAATCATACTTTATAAAGATATTGATTAATTTTGTAGTGACTAGTCAGGATAAATGAGCTCATGGCCAACAAAGTAACTCAAGAACATCTCATCTTGTGTAATACTAACTCGTTTAAATCCCCAAGGTCATACCTCCAATTACAATAATCAAATCTTTATTTATCATAAGTTTCATTTTAATATTAAACCATATAATTATATAAATAATTAAATAGATAGGATCAATGAATAATAAATATAAATAAATAAAAAGGACCAGTACATAACTGGAGATAAATATAAATAAGTAAATGAGAGTAAATATAAATTGAATAAATAGGACCAGTGCGGAACTGGAGATGAATATAAATAAATAAATAGGAACGAGAACTAAATATAAATTAGAATGAGGTTAGGGGCACCTCACTTAAAGGTAAAAATAAAATAAATTATGAGGAGATAAGAAAAATTAAAAGTCAAAAGATAGAATGATAAATGTGTCCTTCCCTTACCTTAGAAATTGAAAAAAAAAAGTATGAATAAATGCACGATTCAACTCTTCTTTCTCCTTAGAGTCTCATTACTTTGTTTTTTTTTTCTATTTGCCTCTCTCTAACTCTCGGATCTCTCTCTTTTTTTTTTCCTTCCTTTGCTTCATATGACTTTTAGTGAACCAGCTCCATATATATAGAGGCTTGACCATTAAATTCACCTAATCTTTGCAGAGATTTGCAGTACAAGAATGGAATATCATTAACTGAAACTTTATCTCTTTCTAAACAATGTACTTGCACCATTCATTCCAGGATAAACTTGTATTATGTTTGTAAACGTAATTCTATTATAATATTTATCTTATATATATATACACGTTTGAATATAAGATTATGTACTCATAGTCAAATATACTACATACATATATAACGTACATATATTCTTATTTATAACATTTATAATATTATGATATTAAATAATATATATATATATATATATATACGTTTAAATATTACGTACATATATACGTACAATTATATATATATATATATATATATTTATTTATTTATGACTGAAAAAAAAAATTATTATAACTATTTAACCTTTTTTTTATACCGAAAATATTGTGGCATAAATTTTAAGACGTTACATGCAGAAATGGAAGATGGCTTTGCGTCAAGTAGCTGACTTGTCTTGTTATCATTTCAAAGATGAGTACACCACCTTACCAATCTTTCACTTCATAATTTTGTTGCCTTAAATTTCACTTCAAGATAAAACAAACATTTGTTGTCCTTGATACTAATTTGTTAAAATCTTCTGTTTGAAACAGCATTGAATATGAATACAAGTTTATTGGGAGCATCGTTGAAAGGGTCTCTAGCGAAATTAATCGCGGTAGTTGTTTACATGTTGCAGATTACCCGGTTGGACTAGATTCACAAGTGCTTGAAGTTAGGAAGGTGTTAGAGGTTGGATGTTATGATGGTGTCCACATGATAGGCATCCACGGAATGGGTGGTGTAGGAAAATCAACACTTGCTCGAGCTGTTTATAATAGTTTAATTGCTGAGAATTTTGATAGTTTGTGTTTTCTTGAAGATGTTAGAGAAAAATCAAACAAACATGGTTTAGAACACCTCCAAAGCATCCTTATCTCACAAGTATTAGGAAAGGAGGAGATTAACTTAACAAGTAAGCAACAAGGAATTTCAATGATAAAGTGTAGGCTCAAGAGGAAAAAGATTCTATTGATTCTAGATGATGTTGACAATATCGAGCAATTACGAGCACTTGCTGGAGGATGTGATTGGTTCGGCCCTGGAAGCAGAATAATCATCACAACTCGGGATAAACAATTGTTAGCAACTCATCAAGTTACAAGAACATATGAGGTGAGGGAATTGAATGAGAAGGATGCTCTACGACTGCTTACATTGAAAGCTTTCAAAAAGGAAAAGGCTGATCCAGATTATGTGTTAGTCTTGAATCGTGTGGTAACTTATGCTTCTGGCCTTCCACTGGCACTAGAAGTAATAGGCTCCAACCTCTTTGGAAAAAGTGTAAAAGAATGGGAATCTGCTACCAGACAGTATAAGAGAATTCCTAAGAAAGAAATCATTGAGATACTTAAAGTAAGCTATGAAGCTTTGGAGGAAGAAGAGAAGGTTGTTTTTCTTGACATTGCTTGTTGCTTCAAAGGATATGCATTCAGAGAGGTAGAAGATATTCTTGGAGCTCTCTATGATGACTGCATGAAACATCATACTGGTGTGTTGGCTGAAAAATCTCTCATAAAGGTTAGTCTACTTAGTACAGTTGAAATGCACGATCTGATTGAGGACATGGGTAGAAAAATTGATCAGAAAGAATCACCGAATGAACCAGGGAAGCGCAGGAGATTATGGTTACCTAAAGATATAATCCAAGTTTTAAAATACAACATGGTAAGTGAGCTTCACCAATCATTAATTTGCCTTCTTATCTTGATGCAGTCTTTGTCTATCATAGTTCACATCATAGTTATTTTTTCTGGACAGTTTCTAAATTTTTCTGTTTATATTAGCTTTTAAACTTCGCTTAATTGAGGTCTTACACTTATGTTGTGGTTGATTCGTGCCTTTTTGCAATATCAGGGAACAAGTAAAATTGAAATCATGTGTCTGGATTTCTCCATCTCTGAGAACGAAGAAACAGTAGAATTTGATGAAAACACCTTCATGGAGATGGACAACCTTAAAATACTTATCAATAGAAATGTTAAATCTTTCAAATGTCCCAATTACTTTCCACAAAGTTTGAAAGTACTGGAATGGCATCGATATCCTTCAAATTGTTTACCATCTAATTTTCATCCCAACAAACTTGTCATATGTAAGTTACCTGACAGTTGCTTTGAGTCATTTGGGATTCATGCTTCATCGAAGGTAAGTTTAAAGCGTATATTTTCCTCATCTTGTAAAGTGATAAATGTACTTTAAATATATCCATTGGGTTGTCATTTCTTTTCCCTTGTTGTTTTCTTTGCAGAAGTTCGAGAATCTGACAAGCTTGAATTTTGACGACTGCAAACTTCTAACACGAATACCAGATGTATCTGTTTCCTTTGAATGGTGTGAGAGTTTAACTGCAGTTCACGACTCAGTTGGTTTTATGACTAAACTTAAAATATTAAGTGCAGAAGGTTGCTCAAAGCTTACGAGTTTTCCATCTCTTCACTTGACTTCTCTTGAAAGACTAGAACTTTCATATTGTTCCAGTCTTGAAAATTTTCCTGAAATATTAGGAAATATGAAAAACATAAAAAGACTTGAACTGATTGATAACAGATAGCTTCATTTGATGAATTGTTGAATAGATGAACTGTGACTAGCAGAAACTTCACGAGGCTGGAGGAACAGTGTTTATCTTTCCAGGAGGAAGTGTTCCAGAGTGGTTGGATAAAGAAAGCAAGGGACCTTCAATCTCTTTCTGGTTTCGAAATAAATTCCCTGTCAAAGTTCTTTGTCTTCTAATTGCACCTGTGCTGGGCCCTTTAGACTTGGCTATACCAATGGTGTCCATCAATGGAAAGATTAGAAAATATCTTTTTCATATGAATAAAGGAGTTAAGATTTTGGAATTGGACTATACACATCTCTTCGACATACGAGAGTTGAATTTCGAAGATGATCTTATGGGAGTGTCTACAGAATGGAAGCAAGTGGAGATCACCTATGAAGGGTTGTTTGATACCTCCGTCATTAAAGCAACAGGAATTCATGTAGTGAAAGAGGAAAGCATGAACGTGGAGGACATTCGATATGATGATCCTTGTACCAACAATAAAGAAGACAGTCATCTCAACACTTTCCAATCACAAAACTACTCCTAAACGAGCATAGGTTTAATGTTGACATTCAAGTTTTTGATAGGTTCTTTTATATTGTTTTCTTGCTTCTTCCTTTTTGTTGTATTTACAAGCCTGGGGAGTTAGTATCACCCATCAATTTTCCTTTGCATTGTGGTCAAAGAATCGGATTTCTTTCTCCAAACATTTTATTCATCATGAATGACAAATTACATACATTTTTCTTTCACGGTAACAAGAGAAGAGTGAGAAAAGGTACCATTCCAACCTCAAGTCCAATTAAATAGCTTCGTTAAGGTCAATATTGAGGTATTGTTCGTTTGGTCTCAATTTCAGAGCTAGACTATTAGATATACCGAAATAATGTGAATCATACATTTAATTGATACATGTTAATGATAATTTGCTTTTGTATACAACTGACTTAATTGATACATGTTCATGATAATGTGTCTGAAGTTTAGTTTAACTGAAATAAGATTTAGTTTTTCTTGACATAGCTTGTTGCTTCAAAGGATATGCATTAAGAGAGGTAGAAGATATTCTTGGAGCTATTTATGATGATTGTATGAAACATCATATTAGTGTGTTGGTTGACAAATCTCTCATAAATTGGTTGGTGGAGTACAGTTTAAATACACGACCTGATTGAGGAGATGGGTAGACAAATTGACCAGCAAGAATCACCAGAAGGATCAGGGAAGCCCAGGAGAATATCGTTACCTGAAGTTATAATTCAAGTTTTAATTGTAAAATGCACTAATTTTCCCTTAGAAGTGACTGTAGAATCACCAAACATCTCAGAATCACACGAATGAGAAGGTAATTGGGAAGCTTTGCTCAATCTCCTAAGAGTCTGATTTGTAAAATTACTTGTCACACTTTCTTAGTCTATATTTTCCACTATAGGCTCCACTTCCAGCACAATGCTGGGCTGTGAGAACACTTTAGACTTTTTCCAGTTCCAACAGGGTGTCTGATCAACTACAACATCTATGTTGTTTAAGACTTTGCAGTTTACAGGATCAAACAACTTATAACCACTTATTGAGTGATATCCAATGAGGATTAATGGAATCTCTATATCATCCAGCTACTTCCTCATCTGATCTGGAACATGCTGGAAACAAAGAGAGCCAACTATTCTCATGTGTGTGACATCTGGTTTGGTCTCGATTCAAGCTTGCTCAGGTTATCTCTTGAAGCCTCTTTGTTGGACGCCTATTAACAACATGTGTTGTTGTCTCAACAACTTCTCCCCACAAGAAATTTGGAAGACTTTTACTCTTTAACATGCAGAGTACCATGTTTAGGAGAGTTTTGTTTCTCCTTTCAGCAGTACCATTATGTTATGGCATGTATAAGGGTGTTACCTCATTTATTAATATCCCTTTATCTGCACAGAGACTTTGGAAATCTATACTGATGTGTATTCTCCTTCTCCATTAGTTCTCAACACTTGAACATTGTGTCCACTTTGTTTCTTAGCAAGCCATTTAAACCTTTTAAGCACATCCAAGGAGTCACACTTTCTTTTTAGCATATAAGTCCTCATTTTCCTAGTCACATCATCAATGAATGTGATGAAATATCTATTTCCACCAGGGGTTTCAACCTATATTAGCCCATAAATATTTGAATGGATGACTTTCAACTTTTCAGTTGCCTTTTAGGGTAAAAAATTACAAAATTTTCCCTTTGTCTGTTTGCATTGAATATACTCCTTACACAATTCATCTGGAAGCAGTACAATAGGCAATCAAAACACCATATTTCATTGGTTGAGCTGATGTAAATCTCTGAAGTTCAAATTTCTAGATCTAAGATGCAAACCATTCATTTCTATTCACTGCACTGGCAAAACACTGATATTTCAAAATGCTCATTCTGACCCGAAATGTCCTGTTTTGAGACAAGTTAGCATGTATAACTAACTTTTTGTTCGTATCAAAGACAATCAAAGAGTTACCTTTCATAGTCATCATTAACCCTTTCTGCAATAGTTGACCCAAGCTTAAGAGATTTGTGATTTGTGTTCAAACCTGGTACATACAACACATCTTCGATAATGACATCTCTGCCCTCATAATCTTTTAAACCATATGTCCATTGCCCTTAGCAATCAAATTGTTATCATCCGCTAAGTGAATCCTTCCATGAGCTGCCTCATTTATACGAACAAACTAGTCTTTTCTACTAGTCATATGTGTTGAACATCGTGAGTCCAAATAACAAGATGATTCATCCACGACATCAGTGCCGGTTTGAGCCATCAGCATTATCGCTTCCAAATCAGAATTATCATCTTGTGCTAGATGTGCTTCGTTTTTTGGTTTATTCTTTGCTCGTATAAATGAGGCAACTCATGGAAGGAATCACTTTGCAGATGATAACAACTTGATTGCTAAGGGCAATGGACATATGGTGTTAAAAGATTATGATGGCAGAGATGTCATTTGGAATATGTGTTGTATGTACCAGGTTTGAACACAAATCTCTTAAGCGTGGGTCAACTACTGCAGAAAGGGTTAATGATGACTATGAAAGGTAACTCTTTGAGTGTCTTTGAAAAAAAAATTCTTTACTCCCTATCCATCCTAGAAATGTCGAGCAAAATGACCAAATTTTTTGCAATTATAACACATAACCTTTTTATCAAACTTCCACTCCTTCCTTCCACTGGAAGAAGCATTCACCTTCTAATCTTTAGCCTTTGTAGAGTCACCAGAACCATTAGAATTGTGATCAAGTTTTTGTTTATGCCTTTCCTTTCCCCCTTTATTCTTCCCTTTATAACCAGACATTGCTTGGAGATCTTGTCCTTGGATGTGTCTTCTTTCATTTATCCTGTAATCATGCGCTTCAATCAAATGTTGCAACTCTTCGATCTCCATGGTCTATAGATCTTTTGTTTCTTCAATTGCAACAACTACATGATCAAACCTTGGAGGTAAAGTTCTCATAATCTTGTCCACGACCTGCTGATCTGAGATGCTGATATGAGATGTTATCTCAACAAGATCCCATAGCATGAACACGTTCTTGAATTTTATCAAAATAATCTGATGTGGTTTCACTATCTTCCATAGTCAGAAATTCAAACTATCGTAGTAGAATTTGGAGTCTTACCTTCTTGATTTTATTACCATCATCATAGGTCTTGACCAAAATTCCCCATTCTTCTTTGGCGATGGCTGCTTTTGAGATTTTGTTGAAGATCTTAGGACTCACACATTGACAAATAAGGAACTGTTCCTTGCTGGCTTTTGCTGAACCTTGTAATTTTTCTTTTCTTCATCGGTGATCTTGGACCCCAGTTCTGACAGCTCATCGGCAACCACTTCTGCAGCATCTTGAAATCCAAAGATGGCTAGTATCTTAATCTTCTCATCATCAAACATCTTGCCCTAAAAAACTATCAACACCCCTTCATCATTCCACCCATTCCAACCATTTCTTTTTTATCAAACTTGGAGGTTCTTCTATCTTCTTGTTTCGCTCAAGAAACCACACTACAATATGAAGAATCATTCTTGGCTAACTCGCAATTTCGCAACACTCAATGTAAGATAAAAAGATTGGAATAGATTTTATTTCCAGAGTCTTAATGGATCGTATGTAACTCCTGATACCATATAGGAATAGAAAATCAAGAGAGAAAAATATATAAACAACTTTTGTCGTTAAACCATAAAAGTACAAAAATATAACGGGAGATAATTCACCTTTGTAAATGATAAAATAATCATTTTAAAACTCATGAAAACCAGTTAAAAGTTATGAGGTATACAAAAAAAAGTTTTTTTTTTCTTTCTAGAATTTGGGCCTTGGTTCCCAATCCGTGAAGCATATGAGGCAACACGTCTCTCGGCCTTTTGCAACTTTAATTGATCTATTGTATACCGATGCTACCCTACAAAATGATGTCATTTTCATTTCTTAACCAATCTTTTTTTATTTTGTATAATATTCAAATAATAACTTATAAACATCATAAATCTAAATTATAAAATATTTATAATTTATTAAATAAATATCTAGTAATATCTATGTCAGGTGCATTTCAATATGATGGTTATTACAATATACAAAATTAATTTAAATAACTTCAATCTTTGTAATTCATACAAAAATTAATTAAAACTGCTTTGAAATTTAATTATTTAAGTATTTTCGATAGATGTATTTTCAATTAGCTGTGGTAAAATTAATTAAATTAAAATATAAAATAAATATATGTTTTAGGATGTTACCGTTCCGTTATGAACTGATGAAAATGCCTTCAGAAGATGAGTGGGATTATGTGGAGATTACATACGAAGGTTTGTATGATACCTCACTCATCAAATCGGAAAGAAGAGGCATGAAGGACATTCGATATGATGATCCTTACTGTTATATAAGGTCTGCAATATTCACTTTTATGAGAGATATTTTATTGATTGCAACGTTGGCTTTAAATAAGCCTTTACACAGAAGGTAACTGTTTAGCAGTTACAGCAATGCCACTGAAATAGAAAAATGCAGATATGCCTGCCACTAAACTAGGAGAAAAATATGCAACTAAAGAAAAGATTCATCTCCCGTCATAATAGGAGATTTATTCGAAACATTAAATAACATTCCCTCCCTTAAGCTAAATACACTATTGTATTTTAGCTTATCTCACTGATTTTCACAACTCCAAGCATTTGACGAAGTCGTTCGAACTGCTCCTGCTTCAGTGCCTTGGTCATTATATCAGCTAATTGTTCTTCAGTGCAACAGTAGCTGAGGCACACAACTTGTTCTTTAACTAAGTCTCTAAGAAAATGAAATCTTACTGCAATATGTTTACTCCTCCCATGGAAGACAAGATTCTTGGACAATTGAATTGTTGAATTGTTATCACATTGGATTTTTGTTGCTTCCCTTTCTTCTGATCCAAGGTGTTCTAAAATTCTGCGAAGCCAAATACATTGACATGCGCAAAATGCTGCAGCAATATACTCTGCCTCAGTTGTAGACAAGCTTACTACGGGTTGTTTTTTTGAGGCCCATGAAACAGCACCAGTTCCTATTAGAAAGACAGAACCAGAGGTGCTTCTTCTATCATCTAAATCTCCTGCATAATTGCTGTCGCTGTAGGCAATAAGACCAGTCTTTCCTCCCTGTTGGTAGAAAATGCCGTATTCGATAGTCCCTTTAAGGTATCTTAAAATTCTCTTGGCTGCAGCCCAATGAGATTCCTTTGGATTTGCCATATATCGACTTATAAGACTTACCCCATACATTAAATCTGGCCGAGTGACTGTGAGATACATGAGACTACCAATTACTTGTTTGAACTTTGTGGCATCTACTGGAGTCCCTTCCTCATCTCTAGATAATATTGTTCCTGGTACAATAGGATTCCTTACAGAATTGCTTTCTGTCATATTGAATCGTGCCAAGATCTCTCGGGCATACCGTCTTTGACAAATAAATATTCCTGCATTGCTTTGTACAACTTCTATTCCAAGAAAGTATTTCATCTTGCCAAGATCAGTCATATCAAATTCCATCTTCATTGAGCTTTTGAATTCTTCACACATGTATTTGCTGTTTCCAGTAAAGAGCAGATCATCAACATAAAGACTCACTATTAAAATATTACCTTGACTTGTTTTTGTGAACAAGGTGTGTTCACTAGAGCATCGGTTGAATTTTTCTTTGGCAAAGTAGGTTTCAATTTTACTGTACCAAGCTCGTGGAGCCTGTTTGAGGCCATATAGAGCCTTTTGAAGTCGATATACCTGAGTTTCTCTGCCTTTCTGAATGAAACCCGCAGGTTGTTGAACATATATCTCTTCTTGGAGATCACCATGTAAGAATGCACTCTTTACATCAAGTTGAAATACATCCCATGCACTTTGAGCAGCTAGTGCTAACAACAATCTTACTGTATCAAGTCTTGCAACAGGTGCAAAAACCTCAGTATAATCTATGCCATACCTTTGCGAATATCCTTTTGCCACCAGTCTAGCTTTGTATTTTTCTACCTGACCATCTTCATTGAATTTGGTCTTAAAAACCCATTTAATTCCAACGGGTATAACTCCTTTTGGTGGATCTACAAGCTGCCATGTGTTGTTTTTTTCGATAGCTTCCATTTCAACTTTCATTGCCTCTCTCCAACGTTGACTCGTCCAGGCCTCTTCAAAGGTTTGGGGATCCGCAGAATCAGCAATCATCATTGCCAACAACCCTTCATCCTCTTCTACTAGCATATTTGTTTCATAATCAGTCATCCATAGAGGAGGTTTTCGAATTCTGGTTGCCCTCCCTGAAGCTGCAGATTCAGTTTCAATGTGTTCTGTGATTGACTCTGATGCGCTTTGATTCCCATCCGTGCGAATTGTTGTGTCTTGTGGTGCTTGTTCATGTTCATCTTCTTGGGTCACTCTTTCCTCCCAATCCAGAGTGTCTGCGGTGTCTGCCTTATTCTTCTCAGAATCATCAGACCAGTTCCAGCTTTTTTCTTCCTCAAACACAACATCCCTGCTAACTATAACCTTTTTTGTAATAGGATTAAACAATTTATATGCTTTAGATTCGTCACTTACCCCCAAGAGAACGCACTTTTGACTTTTGTCGTCCAACTTTCTTCTAGTTTGATCTGGAACATGAGTATGTGCAATGCAACCGAACGTTCGAAAATAATCAACACATGGTTTTGAACCACTCCATACCTCTTCTGGTGTTTGATGGTCTATGACAGATGTTGGACTCCTATTTTGAACATGCACACACCATCGTACTGCTTCAGGCCAGAAAGGTTTTGGAACCTGTTTTTCATGTAATACAGCACGCACAACATTCATAATGGTACGATTCTTCCGTTCAGCAATTCCATTCTGCTGTGGAGTGTAAGCAGCAATCAACTGTCTGGATATACCCTCCTGAGTGCAGAAATCAGAAAACTCCTTCGAGGTGAATTCTCCACCTCTATCAGTCCTAAGACAGGTGATAAAGGTACCAACTTCTTTCTCCACCCTGATTTTAAAGCTCTTGAAAGTGGAAAGTGCTTCGGATTTTTCATGTAAAAAATAGGCCCAAGTCTTCCGTGAATAATCATCAATGAAATTTATTACGTACCGTTTGTTGCTATGAGAAGGAGGTGATATGGGACCACAAATATCTGCATGAATCAACTGGAGCTTTGATGAGGCTCGCCAGGTGCTTTGCTTGGAAAAAGTGTCTCTGTGTTGTTTTCCCACCAGGCATGTGGTGCAGATTTCCTTGGGTGGTTTCAAGGATGGTAGACCAATTACCATTTGCTTATTTGCAAGTGTTTCGAGACCTTTGAAATTAAGATGTGCAAATCGCTTGTGCCATAAATGACTTTTTGTGTCTGAGGCCTCTACAGTTTGAAGGCAACGGGGTTGTAGCGAAGCTGTCAAATGAAACATCTTGTTTCCCTGCATTTTGGTCTGTAAGATGAGTCCATGCTTTGGATGAAATACTTTGCACATACCATTTTGGATTAAAATAGAAAAACCTTTCTCTTGTAACTGTCCAAGACTTAAGAGATTTGTCTTAAGTTCAGGTACGTAATAGACATCCGATATGACATAAGATGTGCCATTAATCTCAATCCTAACACTCCCTTTTCCAATAACAGCTAGAGTTGAATCATTACCAAGTCTGACTGTTTTGTTGACTCCGTCTTCTTCCAAATCAACGAACCACATTTTGTTTCCGGTCATGTGATTGCTACAACCAGAGTCTAAAAACCAATCCTCCTTCTGGACAGTTTGTGTGCCCTCATAAGCAACCAGTAGAACTTCTTCCTCCACCTCTGCTGTTGTTTCGGATGATGCATAATAAACCCTTTTTCCAGCCTCTGGACATTCATATTGATAGTGTCCTAACTTGTGACAATGAAAACACTCAATGAGTGCTTTATTTAACGTAAATCTCCCACGCCCTCTTCCACGTCCATACATGCTTCTTCCGCGGCCTCGACCTGCTACAGGTTTATCAGCATGAATAACCTTCAGCACATGTTCATCCGGTTGTGCATCTTGCATCCTTTGTTCATGGACAAGTAAGCTGCCATGAAGCTCGTCTAGGCTGAGAGTACTCAGATCATTGGATTCTTCAATCGAACATACAACGTAGTTGAATTTCGGGGTCAAAGATCTGAGAATTTTGCTTACCACCATGCTTGTTTTTATCTCTTCTCCATTGGATTTCATCCTATTGACAATACCTAGTGTGCGTCCCACATAGGTATCTACTTTCTCACCTTCTTTCATTCCCAGCAGTTCAAACTCTCGACGCAAAGCTTGAAGCTGAGAACGCTTAACCCTTGTGGACCCCTGATATTTCTGCTGCATGGATTTCCATATGTCCTGTGATGTGCTCTTGTCCAATATTGTTTCAAGAATCTCCCTATCAATTGCTTGAAACAAATAATTCTTCACCTTCAAATCCTTAAGGTTGGCTTCAGATACGCTTCTCCTCTGTGCTTCTGTTGGTGCAACACCAAGCGTTGGAATTCCCTCCTCAACGAGCGACCACAATTCTTTGCTTCGTAGAAAATTTTCCATTGTCATGGCCCAGAAATCATAATGGCCATCAAACCTTGGGATGGCTGGTTGCACAAATTTTTCAGCCATCTTCTCACTTTTACTCACGCTGTTTTCTCTCGTCACTCTCTTCCACTAAATTTTACTGTGCACACTCTGGATCAGGCCCCTTACGGAGCTCTGATACCAACTGTTATATAAGGTCTGCAATATTCACTTTTATGAGAGATATTTTATTGATTGCAACGTTGGCTTTAAATAAGCCTTTACACAGAAGGTAACTGTTTAGCAGTTACAGCAATGCCACTGAAATAGAAAAATGCAGATATGCCTACCACTAAACTAGGAGAAAAATATGCAACTAAAGAAAAGATTCATCTCCCGTCATAATAGGAGATTTATTCGAAACATTAAATAACATGGTGTCTTATGTGGTTGGGCTCAGGTCTCATTGGTGTTGTTCTCCCCGGTGAAACCCCCTCTGTAAAACCTGACAAGTGGTATCAGAGCCGATGGTTGAAACCGGCTCAGACGAGTACAGTATGGTCC
>Ga0214543_1008938_pt1 | contig 15998 bp, 13 predicted proteins | sample CNSS2metaG_FD_160094 | JGI IMG/M metagenome (GOLD analysis project Ga0214543, IMG submission 160094) | Root nodule microbial communities from cowpea collected in UCLA plant growth center, Los Angeles, California, USA - CNSS2 | ecosystem: Host-associated > Plants > Roots > Nodule | place: USA... | reverse complement strand
ATCAAATTTTTCTTTGGACAATAAATTAGATTTAACATCTTCAAAGGATAAGGTATCATTATTTCCATACAACATAATTTCTTTGAAGTGTTTATAGGTAGAAGGTAGAGAGACAACCAACAAAACAACTTTATCTTCATCATCAATTTTAATATCAATATTTTCCAGATCCAAGAGGATAGAATTAAACTCATTAAGATGAGATTGAATAGGAGTACCTTCAACCATTCGAATGGTATACAAGTGTTCTTTGAGACGAAGCTTGTTTGCAAGGCTCTTGGTCATGTATAAAGACTCTAACTTTGACCATAATGCAACAGTGGTTATTTCATTTGCTACTTCATGGAGAACCTCCTTTGATAAAGAGAGTTGGATTGATGATAACGCCTTTTCATCCAACTCCTCCCACTGCTCATCAGTCATGGAAGCTGGCTTATTTTCTATTCCATCTAAAGCCTTCTTTAACCCACTCTGGGTTAAAACGGCCCTCATTTGGACTCGCCAAATAGAAAAACTAATCTTGCCATCAAACTTCTTAATGTCAAATTTTGCAAACATTTTGGAATTTCCAACTAAGAGCTCTGATACCACTTGTTATGGTATCATAGCATGCGGAAGCACAGGATCGTGACAATTGGAAATTAAAGAGAAGCAAATAAAAGAGCAAGAGAAATAACACACAAGGATTTACATGGAAAATCTCTTTTGAATGTAAGAGGAAAAATCACGGGACGATAATGAACAAAGTTTCACTATGAAAAGAAGAGTACAAAGCTTTTGAATGGGAACAAGAATCCTCACCAAAATACACTCAGGTGTATATTACAAAGTGTGTCTCTGTAAATGTTTTTCTATATTTTTTTCAAGTCATGGAGATGTTATTTATAGGCTTCAAAATTGAACCAGTTAATAGGTCATATGAAGAGTCTTCAAAACTGAAGCAGTAAATAGGCCATGTGAAGAGTCTTCAAAATTGAACCAGTAAATAGGTCATATGAAGAGTTTTCAAAACTTAAGCAGTAAATAATTAATAATTAGTGCTTAAGTAACGTGTGGTATTAGGAATTGAATGAGAACCACATATTCTAACAAAAATAAATATAGAGAGCTTAATAAAAATACAACTACATATAAAAAGGGAAAAAAATTATATAAAAGAAAATAAAGTAAACATATTTTGGATTTGAAGTTATATCGATTGTCATGTACATCTATGCAATTATTGTTATAAGAATATGACAAATAATGGTTACTTTGTAATGTAGAGATTATATTATCATTTGAGTTGGTGTTTTTATACAATACCTATCTATTTGTCACGATCAATTAATGCAAATACGAGAATATTAAAAATCCCTCAAGACGTGCATCCAAATTCCCACCAAAACCACATATAATTTTATGTTCATTATTTATGAGTGATTCTCAACATCTTCAATTTCTTTACATCTTTTAATTTAATTTTAACATTAACTTAATGTATCTTTCCTAGATATTTTAACCCTTTTGTTACGAAGGCCATATAAATTTTCAAAAAGAAAAACTCAACTTGCTTATTTCGGTATCATATTTTAAAATAAGTGAATGGAAAAAGAAAGGGGACACTTTGAGTTTTGTAGGCTTGAAAAATAAAATAGGTATCATACAAGAGAGCACGAGACACTATTAAGTGTGAAATAAACCTTGAAAACAAATCCACGTTTGAATTTTGAACAAAAAAAATTAGAGAAAATACAATTTTCTTCTCATCAATCTTTTATATTTACTTTACTTTTGAAATATAAAAGTATTTATCGGATAGATTATAACTTTAATCTCTCTTTAATTTGTGTGACTATCAAGCAGCAATCTTATCTAAAAAATAATACAGTTTTAAAAAAATAGGTTCATCCAATAGATTGAGTTCAAAGATTATTAACTTTTTTTAACTATTGAACTTAATTAGGGTTAGAAAAGTTGAAACATCGATTTTACAGCACAAAAAATTAACGTGTCCAACGGGAAAATCTGAATGTGAGAGAACAACAACAATCTAATCTTAGCTTCTATAACCATCATTTGAACATATAAATAGTACCACACTCTCTTCTCTTTTTCATCAACAAATAAAAACAAGAACCTCATAACACCTTCCACACTTGTTTCTTTCATATTCTCTTTTTCTCTACACTTTTTCAAGTCATGGCATCTCAATCATTCTCCGTCAACTTCTTCCTCGTTGCTCTCATTGCAGCCCTTTTCTTTGCCGTGGCTTCCGCCGAAGAGTTGTCGGCGGCGGCCCCAGCACCGGGACCTGATGCCGGAGCTGCAGGATCTGTTTCTAGCTCTTTGGCCATGATCGGAGCTTCCATTGTGGTTTCAATGTTGGCCATATTGAAGCAGTAATTTGATGGGAATGATGATTATGAGATGAATCGATCCATGTATTATGGAAAGGAAAGAGACAAAAGAGAGAGATTTGAGTGAATCATTTATTCTAGGTGCTTGTGAGAAACAAGAGGGATTTTGATACCCCATTTCTACCATTCATTATTTCAATTTCAATGATTATTAATATACATATTTGATTTATTATTGTTCTTCATTTTTTACAACCTATATCTCTCTCTCTCTCTCTCTCTCTCTCTCTCTCTCTATATATATATATATATATATATATATATATATATATATATATAAGTTAATAATGTAATTAGAATAAAATTAAAGTTGAATCAACCAATCCATCTTAATTTTATTCAATTAATTTGAGGAATTGATTTTGTTTATATTATTGTTGAACTTTATTTTAAAGCTCATTAATGTAATTATAGCTTAATTAAATTTATTAATGTAATCTTTTCTGTTTCTCTCTCTATTTTGTCTTGTATACCTGGTATTCAGTAATATAGAGTGAGACACTCATCACTTATCTAGGACACTTTATATATAAAATGATTTATGTTCATTATTGAATAAATGAGAACGATAGACTTTTCCTCGTTCCTGGTTCCTGATTATCTGACATGTTTTTATACTCGTTACTGTAATAGATTTAGTAGTATTTTTTTATTTTATTTTAATTGTTTTAATAAATATTAATAAAGGAGGTCGAAAGTAATCCAGACTATGAAATAATAAATTATAAATAATAAAACACGTATCACAAATTTAAAAAGTATAAAGTTGTATATTATATATACTAATTTACAATTAATATTCAAATTACAATGGTGAAACAATTCATATTATTATTATTCTGCTTTATTTTATATTTTAATGTTCGTTGTACAGTAAAAATATTAGTCAACATATCATTCAAAGTGGTTACGGTATCATAAAAACTATTTTATAATTCACTAAATTAAAATAATTTATTATATTAAATACCACACTGATTCAATACTTTAATAATAATTAATAATTTCTGAACTTTCATAATAATCCCTTAAATCTACTTTGCGTTTTTTCAAAATATTATATTTTATAATACTATATTATATTTTACATCGTTTAGTATATATATTATCTTTCCTACATTTGAAAAAGTTAAAAGAAAAGAAGTATTATTTAGTTATATTTCTTTCTTTATATACTAGTTTTGAGCATTTGGAGAAAAAATGTTAATAGATAAGATTATTTTTACTGCATTTGATTGTCATAGGAAAACTGCTACAATATCGATAAAGAAGGGTCAGACATATTAGGAGTAGTCATCTATGATGAGATTATAAATTTTTTGTTTTTCATACGCAATCACACAAGGGGTGAGTGAGACAAATATCACATAAAAAAATATACAGTATATAAGAATAAAATAAGATAAAATAAAAATAAAAACTCTTTCAAATCCATAAATTTGATTTTTATCATACTTTATAAAGACTTGAATTAATTTTGTAGTGATTAGTCAGAATAATTGAGTCTCATCATGATCAACAAAGTAACTTAAAAACATTTCATCTTGTAAAAACATTTCATCTTGAGTAATACTAACTCATTTAATTGTATAAATAAATAAGATCAGTGCATAACCAAATAAATATATATAAAGATGACTGGTACGTGACGATAGATAAATAAAATTAAATAAGTAAGAACGAGAACTAAATATAAATTAGAATGAGGATAAAAGTATCTCACTTAATATAATATAGAAAATAAAAATAATTATAAAATGAAAAAACAATAAAAATTAAAAGATAAAATGATAGATGTCTCGTTCTCTTATCTTAGATATCATAAGAGACAAGTGGATTATCCTTTTTTTTATACGCACGATTAGATTATGCTCCCTTCTTTTTCTTCTCTACTAGCTCTTTTGTTTCACTCCTTCCTCTCCCCTTCTTTCTTCCTTTTCTTTTGTTTCTCTTTTGTTTCCTTTTATTCTCTTTTATATAAAAGTACCATTACAAGAAAACTCTTAAATAATGACAAATTTTAGTAATAAAAAATATGTTAGAGACCAATTTTCTAATAAGAGAGCAATTTAGACACTAATTATTTTGGTAGCCAAAACCTAGCAACTAATGTTAATGACCAATCTAGAAACCAATTCTTAATTGAAACTATTTTAATTATCAATTTAGAGACCAATTATAATTTTTTGAAACTATTTTAGTTGTCAATTTGATCACTATTCAAATATTTTCTTGTAGTGAACTACGACTTTATAAATTAGATGTTTCATTGATAAATATTGATAAAAAGTATCATAAAGTGTCAGACATGGCATGATATGTATCAGATATGGATACATGACCCAAGTTAAAGTATCAATACATAATAGGTAATAATCATTGCTTATTGATGTCAAAATTTCATTTTGTTAATCTTTCGTGTATTTTTTAAATATATTTTTTTAACTTAAAATAATGGAGATATAAATAATATAACTTTAATACATTATATATAATATGTAATATATTATAAAATTTTAGTTATTACTATAATAAAATCATTGTAATATAAATTTAAAATGTTAGAAGCATCCCTAACCAAGGGCGCAGTTGGTGTCCCTCCCCAGCCAGTTGGCGTCACTCCCCAACCAGCAGCAACAATGCGTCCTTTGTTTCCCCCTATTGACGATCAAGCACGTCAATCCCCAACTACCATTGATTTGTTATATTTGTGCACTTTGCCTTTCACATTTATGTAAATTAACCGGATCGATAAAAATATTGAAATATTTCTACTTTATGGAACGGTAAAATTTATTTTAAATTGTCTATAAAATGTTGAATTTATATAATGATATATTTTTTCAGTACACAATCCAGGTTACCGTTAAGCAAACTTTGATTCTAGAATTTGAATCTATACTAGAAGATAAGAGGTGTTATACTATGAAATATTTATTAATTGGTTGAAATTTTAATTTTATTTTTTATAAGACACTTTTTTTTACTATCTAAGCCCAATTAAATAATTTTAGTTAAATCAAATAAATAATTATATTATTTTAAAAAACATGACTATCTACTCGCATGTTTCGTGTGACATCCATTTCTCTTATATTATTTAAAAATAACATATTAACTAAATTTCAACCAAAAATTATGAAAATCGAATATTTAAAATATGAAAATTAAATATTTTATAAATAAAATATTGAATGATTTAATCATAATCTTTCTGAAGATTTTTTTAAATGAAATTCATACTCTTTCTCACCCAACATGCTAAATCTCATTATGATGCATGTGACTGGGTTGATGTTGTTGTTTTAAGAGCCATGAAGAACTCATACGAATGCCAAAACCAATAGTCATTCTCAATCTATCAAACTAACGGTTTAAGAGAAGAAACATGTCTGCGATTAAAACAAAAAACACTATAATTAGGACCAAACCAAAATCGCATATTTACCACCACCCTTTCTCTACTTCCTTGTAATTGTCTGGTCTCCTAGTACTTTTCGGAGCATTAATCGCAACCCACAGAACCATGAGTTGAATCCCTTTGATCCAATTCCAAATCAACAAAAAAATAAGGGGGAAAAAGGAGAAAGAGAAATTGCGCAAGAACAAGAAACAAAAAAGACAAGTCTTCCAACCAACCTTTTGATTACCTCGTCAACCCAACAGCATTGTCGTTTCTTTCAAAATCTGAAGACAACCCATTTTACACTACCACATAAATAACACATAGCCGAAAGCACAAAAAGCTCTTCATTCTTTTTTTGTTGTCTCTTTTAGGTTTATTTTCACAATTTGATTGATTCCTCCCATTGTGTTATTCAGTCCTGGGGTTGGTGCAGAAATGTTTTCTGCGACATTGCATTCATTAAAGATTATTTTTTTAATCGAGGGGCATTTGTGTTGTTAGCATTGATGGATGAAGAAGAATAGGGGTGTGAGGGAGGGTGTATCAAAGTGGATTCCTTAAAGAGAATGAGCAAAGAGATCAACAAAGCCTGGGAAGCAACACTTCGCAAATCGAGTGGTACGAAGAAAAGGGCAAGCAGCATCTTCACACAAATGTCTGTGGCCCATGTGGATGATGATATGTCCGCGGAGGTGTGTCAGGTTGAGAAGATTCTCCCCAACGGCGACTTCTACACAGGCCAATGGGTGGAGAAGTTCCCCCATGGCCAAGGAAAGTACCTTTGGACAGATGGGTGCATGTATGTGGGTGAATGGATCACCGGAAGCACCATGGGAACGGGGAGGTTTAGCTGGCCCAGTGGTGCTACCTATGAGGGTGAATTCAAGAGTGGTTACATGGATGGGAAAGGCACTTACATTGGTGCTTCTGGGGACACCTATAAGGGGTGTTGGGTGATGAACTTGAAGCAGGGACAGGGGACTGAGAGCTACCCCAATGGAGATTTCTATGATGGGGAATGGAAGAAGGGGTTGCAGAATGGGCAAGGGAGGTACCAGTGGAAGAATGGGAACCAGTACATTGGGCAGTGGAAGAATGGTGTGTTCAGTGGGAATGGCACAATGATGTGGAACAATGGGAATAGGTTTGATGGGGCTTGGGAGGAAGGGTTGCCAAAGGGAAATGGCACATTCAGGTGGAGTGATGGGAGTTTCTATGTTGGGGTTTGGAGTCAAGGCCCAGGGGAACAGAGTGGGACTTATTATCCTTCTGAATCTTCTCCTGAAAGTTCTACGGATTGGGATCCTCAGAATCTGTACAGTGTGGAGCTGAATGATTGCCATATTTGTCCTTGTGAGAAAGTGGCAATTTACCCTTCGCAGAAGACATTGAGTGGGTGTGGGGGAGATGAGGATAATAGGCCACTGCTTAAGAAGAGAACTGATGGGAGTGGGAGGCCAAGGTGGACTTCAGAGGATGGGAGGGTCAGTAGCTACAGTTGTAATGATGGGAATGTTGGTTTTGATGGAGGTAGAAAATCTGGATTTAGTGCCATGGAAGCTCGTTCCATTTCTACTAGAAGCAGTTTTACGAGGTTGAGAATAAAGAATCCCAAGAGACAGGGAGAGACCATATCCAAAGGGCACAAGAATTATGAGCTTATGTTGAATCTGCAGCTAGGTATCAGGTACTACTGATCATGCAATTTCTTCTGTCATCTTTTTGCTAAAAAATGTGAACATTAGTTGAGTTAGATGATGTCTTAGAATGAATGGTGCGGCATTCTAACAAAGAAAATTTCCTTCTATTGTTAACTTGTTGTGCCATAGCACAGACATTCTGTTGGAAGACCTGCTCCAACTCCATCGCTTGATTTGAAGTCTTCTGCATTTGATCCCAAAGAAAAAGTATGGACAAGATTTCCAACGGAAGGGTCCAAGCACACACCACCTCACCCGTCTAGTGAATTTAGATGGAAAGACTACTGCCCGGTTGTGTTCAGGTAGACACCATGGCCTAAGTAATCTTATTTCTTCATTTCACCAAACTTTGGTCTTCATTAGCTGAACCATGTTTTCTAACAGAATCTTCTTATATGTGCTAACTTCTTGAGAGTGCCCTTTAAAATTTATAACCTTCCTTTTGAATCACAAAGAGGAAGGTTTTTATTTCTCTAGAAAGTGGCATTCGAAAAACCCTTTTGGTATCTCTCTAGGAAGAACAAAGGGTGCTAGGATATGCCATGTTCATTTCATGGTTGTTGTTATAATTGTTTCATAATCTTGTATAAACAAATAGTCTATAATTATATTCAAACTGATTGCATTTATATTTCTAGGGCTCTCAGAAAATTGTTCAAAGTTGATCCAGCTGATTATATGATTTCAATATGTGGGAATGATGCCCTTCGAGAGCTCTCATCCCCTGGGAAAAGTGGAAGCTTTTTCTATTTGACAAACGATGATCGTTACATGATAAAGACCATGAAAAAAGCTGAAGTAAAAGTGAGTTCTCTTTTAGTTGGTTGAATACAATATGCTAAGGCATTAGTTTGTATATATATATTCTCTTAATCTCATAATTAGATAGTTTTACACGTAATCTCATTTCGAAGTCCAGTAGTATAGTGGATCTATGTATTACAAAAGAACAACAGTTACTATGTCAAGAAAGTTACAAGTTTGCCAAAGATATGTATTACTCCACTTAGGTATGATGCTTGTCAATCAATGTTTGCTTAATCCTATGTTTATTACATGATTGCAGGTTTTTCTGAGAATGCTTCCTGCATATTACAAACATGTTCGGTCTTTTGAGAACACTCTAGTTACCAAGTTCTATGGCCTCCACTGTGTTAAACTAACAGGAACTTCACAGAAGAAGGTAGTATACACTAGTACAGAGATGTGTATAAACTGTCTTTTGGTATTGAAAGCTTTTAGATAATTACACCTCTAATCTATCTATTTCAGGTTCGCTTTGTCATCATGGGAAACCTATTCTGTTCTCAATATGCCATCCACAGGCGCTTTGACCTTAAAGGTTCAACCTTTGGTCGCACTACTGACAAACCCGAATCAGAAATAGAACCTACAACAACACTCAAGGACCTTGACCTAAATTTTATATTCCGGTTACAGAAGTCTTGGTTCCAAGAATTCTGCAGGTGAAAAACCCATCCTTATTGCTTCTTTTCCCACCATTCTTGCCTATGCAAGCATTTGTTTCATTAAAGCACGTTGTATTAGCTTATATGACAATTTCAGTTGAAAGATACAAACTTTACACCAACAATCTAAAATATATGAAACTTTCAGTGATAAGGTTTCATTAGCTGGTCGATAATTGTCTGCATTCTACAATGTTATGTGATATGATTGATGCACTGGAATGTGGTTTCTGTGATTTGACATTGATGTTATGCAGTATTTGGAAGATGGTTATATTTGTCAATATGTTGTTTTGCAGGCAAGTGGATAGGGACTGTGACTTTCTTGAGCAGGAGAGGATTATGGATTACAGTATGTTGGTTGGTCTTCACTTCAAGGAAACAACTTCTGCTGGCACTGTTGCACCTACTCGTATCAGTTTAGCCGGTGGCTGTACCCCAACTGGTGTAGAAGATGGAAGGTCCCGTCTTTCTGGAGTTGATGCTGATAATCTTGCAGTAGATCCTAGCCGGTATATTGTCATCAACTTCATCTTTACAAAAGTTTCATCTGGTATCTGTTAAAAATAAGATTAATTGACAACAAATAAGTGGATGCAAACCTCACTTTATAAGTCAATTTTGTGAGGTTAAATTAGGATTAAAATTCACTTTTTAACCGTATCAACTTTAGTTTTGACCCAAACAAGCACAATTGTGGACATGTTTGGACAAGGTTCTTCGTAAGCCATTCTAGGAGGAAAGAATAAGAAATAAGAAGAGAAAATGCATTAACCTTCTCTATAAGTTAATTTGCTGTAGTTTGTCTAAATTTTGCAGTTTGATGGTGTTCAGTTAGGAAGTGTTTTTTCATTTACACTGTGTTTTATGTTTCAGGTGGATTCAATTAGGAATAAATATGCCAGCAAGGGCTGAAATGACTGTGAGGAAAAGCACAAGTGAGACTCCTCAGCTGGTTGGAGAGCCAACTGGGGAGTGTTATGACATCATAATCTTTTTTGGTATCATAGACATATTGCAAGACTATGATATCAGTAAAAAGCTTGAACATGCTTACAAATCGTTCCAGTATGATCCAACATCAATCTCTGCTGTTGATCCAAGGCAATACTCAAAACGCTTTCGTGATTTCATCTTCAGAATTTTTGTAGATGACACTTGAAGGTGAGGTTTTGATGCTAAAAATTCATCTTTCAACAGGTGCACATCAATGTATAGTTACAAGGAAATCACAAAGTTCTAACATTCTCATTCATACTCATACATAGCTTAGCAATCACACTGTTATTGGAGGCTATTTTGTGATCACAGAAACAGATACACATTTTCTAAAACTTCTGCATTTTCCAGTTCATTTAGTGAATTTTACTTTATCTATAGGCACAACGAATGTATACTTTAGCGTAGATCAAATGTTGTTTAGAGTTAATCAAAGCCTTTTTTTTTTCAATTGTAAATGAATCAGCAAAAAGTGGTACACAAGATTGAACATTATTCTTTTCTGTATGCATTATTTTGTCCCCAAATAAGGCCTCTGGGATTCGGCACTGGATAAATTGTACATTCAGAAGATGAAAACTATAGATTTGTGTACAAAAGTAAATGCAAATCTTCTTGCTATGGTTTTGTGTTATCTTCTACTAACATCCGAAAGTTTCACAATTAAAATTGAAAAAAATTCAACAAAATTAGTAGTGCTGTAAATAAAATAATTAAAGAAAATATCTAATTATATGTATCACAGAAACTTGTATTTAATATACATTAAACTTTATTTGAGTTTTACGTTTTTCTATAAAGATTTGAATCTATTAAATTAATGAATTTATCACACATTTTTTATAATTATAAAATAATAAATAATAATAATAATAAGATTTATTTAATTGAGTTATTTCGTAACAATAACTTATAAGATATTAAGAATTTTATTTTGATAAATTCATTCAGATAATAAAAAACACTACGCATTACATATTATATATAAAATTATAAATAGTATATTATACTGTAATTATGGTTACAGCGTCTTCTTGGATTCACCTAGGAAATTATAAACTAATAGCAATATTAAAAATAATGGAATTAAAATCAAAGAATAAATTAATGATAATAGTAGTAATTCAAATAATTGTAGGTATATTATATTGAACTAACAGGGAGGCTTCAATTTAATTTGAAATGACGTTAAGTCACTTAAACTTAACAATATAAAATAATTAAAACCAATAACTTCAAAATGATTAAACGTATCATTATTTTTTAAAATAGTTTTATAATGAATGCATTTAACTGCAGATACTAAAAAATAGTAATCATCGTCGTATTATATTTCCTATGAAAAGTGACGTTTTAACTGATCGTTTAAATTTTGAATTAGTTGTCAACGTTATAACTTAATAGTCCTATTTTCATGATTTTCACCTCTTGAACTTATTATTTTAGACATTTTATCATCACAGAAATCTTGTTATGTCCCATTAACATTGAGATAAGGTAAAATATAAGAAATGAATATTAAATTTAATTTAATTTTACGAAAATCAATTTTAATTATGAAATTTATATCTATTAATATATTATAAATTTGTATTACTTTTAATCGACGTAAAATCTTTGACTGACATAAAGCTTTAAATAAAAATATGAAAACTTGAATTAAAATTCCTCAGCATCGATGTCCCTGATCTGGTACACCAAATTTAAAGGGCCCCTCAAAGCTTTGTGCATCAATATAAACACTTTTGGAAGAGAAATTTACACAATTAAGATCTTTTCCCAGAAAATCTGCAAAATCAACTTCTTTCCTTTCATCAAACTCATCATCCATCACCTGTTATTGCCATAAACAAGAAACAGTACAATTTAAAAAATAAAATTGTATTTTGGATAATTATGAGGTCAAAAATCATGAACAAATTTATTTAAAACATCAAATCACTACTTTTAATCAAAATTTTTAAAATTATTGACTGATAATTATTTTTTTATATAAGTGATGAAGCATGCAACTTTAGGATGCGGCGGTGGAAATGCAACAAAGATGGCAACGTGGAAATGCAATTGCAGTCTGATAAGATAATGGACATTGAGAAGTGCACCATAAGTGCTTTTTTTTTTTTTTCTAGTTTCCTTTTGGTTTTCGAAACTCACAATTTTCTAAAAGTGATTCTCACTCTTAATTCCTTCTCTGTTCACGCTTCACACCAACTAAGTAAATGCATGCATCATCAAATTTCTTTACAAACAATTTTCTATATCTCAGTCAACAACAAATCTGTCACTCACACTCTCACTTGATTTGAAAATGTGTAACCAGGCATTTTCTCTGTAACTTAAACTCAGATGTGATGTAACAATGTAAGATTTGGAAATAACAGAGATTTTTTTTATTTTTAATGTTCGACCAGAAACATTGATTTTATTGTTTTGAATTAAAGAGGGTGTAATTTGGTACCTGCGAAGAAATGTTCAGGTGGCAGAAGCAGGGTATGCATTGTTGTTATTGTGAAGTCCAATTGCAGAAGAACATTCTCTGTTCTTGGCACTGCAATTGTTTCCCAGTTGCAGTTCCGAAACACAAGGCACTGCATTTGCAATTTTCCCTTCAACTCCATGGTCATACAGAAACCCTTTGAAGACATGGCCACTGATATGCACAGTTGCCAAGTATGCAAACTCATCTTCACCATTCCCAATGGCAGAGACTCTGTGACACTTGAACACTGCAGGTGCACGAACATGACCGGGTAAAGACTGTTTGAAGCTCGCATCTGCAATTTCCACACATTCATTTCAACTTCAATTTATTATACCACATTCTTCCACCAATTACTTCAAAAAACCACAAATCAAAAGTAAAAAGTTACATGGATCAAACCACACCAAAGTTTACGATTTAATTTCCTTGATGAGTGAAAGAACATGAAAATGAAAGTGAAAGTGAAAGTGAAAGCACCTTGGTGAGAAGAGATTGTGGCTAAGCTTTTAGGTGTTGTAGCGTTATTGGAGTTGGAGCTGTGAGAAGTGGCAGTGGCGTTCTGTGAGGACCCCACTATAGCTCTTGGCCTCTTACTGCCTCCGGCGGAAGGAACCACCGTGTCCCGCTCCCGGCGGCGAATTGAAGGGACCCACGTGCTCTTCACGTGAGTGCTGCAATCGTATCCACGTCCCTTGCAACAGGTCCTGCATCTTCTAAAGATGCAATCTTTTTTGGCCCTGTTGCCACAATCTTGACACACCCTAAAGTCAGGTCCATAAATCCCGTTTTCTTCGCTCTCCATCACACCCTTATGGTGATTATGATGATGATGATGATGTCTCTCATCATCCTCATCATCCTCCTCATCGTCATCAACCATGTTGATCACACCCTTCTTCGGAGGATTCACTTCTGGGCACATCTTGAGGTTCCAATAGTTGGTGGTGGTGGTGGTGGTGGTGTTGCCAGCAGAACCACCAGCGCAGTCTTGAATCTCATTGGTTTGGTGAGGGTGTGGAACACAGGGTGTGGCAGTGAGGAGAGGGAAAATGCCAAAGCCAACACTGAGAGCGGCGGAAGAAGGAAGAGGAAGGTTGGGAGTTTGGTTTTCTGAGATGGGTTGGGGTTGGTGCAGGGAAGGTGTTTGAGCTATGAGAACTAGGTCTCTCAGGCCTAACATGCTCATTGGAACAAAACAAGTCACAAGTCACAAGCTCTGAGATCTTTATCTTGTTGCTGGTGTGGTGTTGTTGATGAAGTCTTGTGCTATTATATGGAGAGAAGAGAATTGAATTGCATCAGAACATGAGTTTCCATTCTTTTGATGCAAAACATGGTTTGAATTTTAAAAAGCAAAGATAGGGAAGAAATAATAATAAAAATGGTTAATGAGTTTAAGCATATATGTTTAGTGTGGGTTGGAGAAAAGGTGATTTTTTTGGGGGTACTGCTACAGGTTCTGACACTGAAAGTCCACTTAGAGATTCTTGGATTGGTAGGGTTGGTAATAATTATTATAATTCAAGTTTTGTGGTAGCGACCAATTTTTGTGCCCGCATGTGTAGGTTAAGGATTAGATTTCCTCTTCCACCTTTTTGTTTTCAATTCATTTTTAGAGAACACTCATTGTGGCCTTCTTTGTTTTGTTGCAAATGGAACCAAGAGAAATACGGAAAATGGCCTAACAATTTGCCTTTCTATTTTCAAATGACACAAACAAAGGTATACCCATTTTTTTTTTAATTCTAAAATTAATTCAATCTTGCATCATCTTCGCTCTAAAAAACAAATAAGATTTGCACTTATTATAAGTGAGTTTTATCTCTAACTTAATCTCACAAAATCTGTTTGTAAGATGAAGTTTGTATCTCACTTATATATTATGAAATGATCGAAGTATATTCATCTTGTGCATGGCATTAGAAATTAGTGGATGGTCCGTTAGCGGCCCGATAACGAGTGGAACAAAATGTCCAAAAAATTTTTCTAAGATAGGTTTTAACCTGACTTTGATACCATGTTAGAAATGGGCTTTATGCCTAACTCAATCCGACAAAATCGACTTGTAAGGTGAGATTTACACCTCACTTATATAGTATGAAATGACCTTATCTCTAGTTAATATGAGACTTTTAATCATTTATATGTAAATTTATTTTGTTTCTAGTAATGCTAGAATTTTCAACTTTTAATATCATGATTCCGGTATAACAATTTTGAGAGAACTTCACACTATAACAATTTGCAACTACCTTAATTTAAGTGGCTTTAAATTCTATCGAAACCAATACTGAATTAACCTTTTCTTAGTTTTGTGAATGATGTGAAAGAAAATAGTTTTCTTTCTCGTGCTTTTCTCTTTCAAATGAATAGTTAAATTTCTTTTTTCTTGCTACAAAATTTCCAATTTTTATTATTAAATGACTTCAATATCTTTCTATTCTTTACGAAATGAGACTTTTTGTCTTTTACCGCGAAAAAGTCACTTGCTTGATACGTGCATATATTTCTTCTGATTATAGTAATTAATCGCTAACTTAAATTTGGACAGCAACACCAAATTCAAATTAAATCAAGAAAATTATGTCCAATTAAGAAAATTACGGTTTAACTGATACATTAAAGCCAATAACGTCTAACCAAAGACAGTTTATATATATATATATATATATATATATATATATATATATATATATATATATATATATGTGTGTGTGTGTGTGTGTACACGCAACTAAAGACAGTTAACTAAACTTTTTTTTTTCTTTGTCTTCAATCATCACATGTATAATTATTTGAATAACTTGTTTGTGTTAATTTTTTAAATTTTATATGGGACTGCTTTATTTGTACAATTTTTAGAAAAAAATTAATTGAATTGACAACATTTTTGGTTGAAAATACTTATTTAAAAATATTCATTATTATTATTTTTGTTTCAATAAAAAAATTATGTTACTTTATATCAGAAACAGTTATCAATACGATGTAAATTTAAATTTATTCAAATATTAAAGTTATTCAAGTGAGAGCGTAACTTATTTTTGTAAGTTTTATTATTAATTCTACGTATTAATACTTACAATATCTTCATATTTTAAGCATGAAAATTATTTTTTACCATTCTTTTTTAAACTAATAATATTTATTTATAACAATCAATTGTGTAATTTTTTTTGGTAACTTCTTTCTTATGTGCATGTTTTTTTACCTTATGTAATCTTGTAAAAATAGTCCAAAATAAATAATAATTATATGGTTTAATTATGCTCTTGGTCCCCATTTTCGACTCCAAATCTCAAATTGGTACCTGTATTTTTTGAAATCTCAAAATGGTCCCCTTTTTAGTTTAAAAGTCTCACTTTTGTCCTTTCCGTTAAGTCTGGGTTGATGGCGTTTGGTGAACAATGACATGGCAAGGTTGACCAGTTATTGAACAGTGACTTGGCAGGAAAACAGTGACGTGGAATGGGCAGGTGTAATTAAATTAGGTTTAGGGTAATTTAAAATGTTAAATTAGGGTTTAGGGTTTTTATAATTTAA
>Ga0214543_1008937_pt1 | contig 15998 bp, 8 predicted proteins | sample CNSS2metaG_FD_160094 | JGI IMG/M metagenome (GOLD analysis project Ga0214543, IMG submission 160094) | Root nodule microbial communities from cowpea collected in UCLA plant growth center, Los Angeles, California, USA - CNSS2 | ecosystem: Host-associated > Plants > Roots > Nodule | place: USA... | reverse complement strand
ATAAAGAGTTTTCTCAGAGTTTTATTGTTTTATGATTTGGAATAATTTTGTAAACACTTTGTGATACTTATGATTTAATCAAGTTTATGATTTGGATTTAGTTTATTTGACTATGTAATGAAGTTTTTAAATTTTCCCTCATTTTGGGAAATGAGATTTAATAAATGATGCTGACGTATTATTTCTATTTTATTTTCTTTAAAATCGTAATATCCGGACAAGATGTTACATTCACCATTCCTCAAGCCCATCCGATTTTCTACATCATGCAAGGCTATCTAATAGATTTGGCTGATATGATCACAGAAGAAATATTCAAGATTGCATTATTAGAACTCGCATCTAGAGGAATTGACAAGCCACTTGCCTTTCTAAGCCTCATAACTGAGTTGTGTAGAATGCAGGGGGTTGAGATAACTTCTCACCCAAGGAAGAAGCTGAGGTTGGCAATTAATAAGGCATATATCCTAGCCACCTACACCAATGCATTGGACAACATGCAAGGTCCTACGCCTAAGCCACAACCTAAAGCTCGAGCACAACATTAGAACCAACAATTCAAAAAGTTGGAAGAATCCCTACAGTCCATTGAGTCACGTATTTCATACGTGCAGTAGTAGCTAGTAGTAACCAACAAAGCCCAAATGGCTCTCCATTTCAAGAAGGAGGGGTTGGAGGTGCAACACAAGGAGCACCTAATTCAACACCAGAAACACAACATGCAGAAGCAGTAACAGAAATAGAAACTAAGCATCATCTTGTGCCTAAGAAAGAATAACATATTCAACCGGCAATACTAGTACTGATGTTGGTGTTCGGGAGATGTGAAAGGCACCAATGAAGCTGCTAAAACAGAAATTGAGAAGGACACAAATATTAACATTGGTGCATCAGAGGAAACTGAGGATGATCCCCTCATTGCATCATTCAAAATTACAAACCAAAAAGATGGAAGTGAACAACCTTCCATCCATAAGGATGAGGCAATAGAGCAGGCAACAAAGGAAGCAAAAGCAGAATAAGAGAAGGAGGAGGGAAAAGGATCAAATGAATTCTTTGAGTTTGAAAAAGCATCTAGATCATCAATGAAAAGCCACCCCCACCATCAACCACCAAAAACAGAGTTCTTTTCATTTTTTTTTTGCATTTTAATTTCACTTTTAGTTTGTTTTAATTCTGTTTTTAGATTAGTTGTGATGAGTCCATTCTAGGCCCAATTCTAGGCCCACATGAACTTCAAGTCCCAAGCCCAATCAAAAGCTCAATAACAAGAGGCTTGCTTAGAAAGATTCAAATAGGTTTCTCTCAAGATGGCCAAAATCCTCATGAGCTTCAAATACTCTTCTCATGGGCCAAAGAGGATGGTAAAATATGAGAGGAGGCATGTCAAGCATTAGAGTAGTTTTTATTTTGGGCCAAATGTTAGGCTATGCTTTGTAGAATAAAATGCTAAAGTACTTTATTTTTAGCCTTAAATTGGGCTAATGCAAGAATGAGAGAATGAGAGAAAACTCCTAAGTGATTGAGCCACGAGTTTTATGTCAAATTTCAAATGGCTATTAAACATGATTTGCTTAGAAAGGATCAAGGAAATTTTTTTTGTTGAATACTTTATTTCAACTAGGGCCAAACAACCACCATACTTGATTGATGAATTAAAAATACCCTTTTGAACATTTGCCTTAAAGACACACCTTAAGCTTAGAATGTAGAAAATCAAACCCTTCTTGTTGATAAGAAGGATACAATAGAATGTTTGTAAGATCTCGGAAAAAAATAAAATAAAGGGAAACACATAGAAAAATTGATGGCTTGTTTGAGATTATGGAATTATTTAAATTAAGTATTTTATTTAATTTTGATATATGATGAAATAATTAATGGGTTGATTTAAGTTAAGTGTTGTTTATTTCTTTTAATTATTTACGTACATATGAAATGTGGGATAATTATTTAAATGATGTAAGTTATTGTTTTATTTATTTTAAATTTTAATATTATATTTAATGTTGCATATATGTGTTTATATATATTGTAGTGTGCATAATATAATGATTGAACACTTAGTCGAGTGATTAATGTGTATGGTTCGCATTGGTAAGGGCAGGTTTGAATCTTAGATGGCCAGATTGATGTATTTAATATAGATTTCAAATAGTTGTGGGGCCCGCTAAATTTCAAATAGTTTTCTCTCTCTTCTTTCAAAGTTAGGTCATGTGGTTTCTTGTTATTTTTCTCTTTACCCACACTCTGCAGTACCATGTTCTCTCATAATGTGCTTTAATTTTTCAAATCTTTTCATTAGAGCATTCGGTAATAAAAAGGGATAAAGAAATAAATCAGTTTAAAGGTTAGGGTTAATGGTTTGTAAACATGTTACTGGCATATTATAGATAGAGAATAAAAACGACCGAATATTATATATTTTAAAAACGCATGTATAAAAACTAAAGAAAACGGTGTAGGGTTTTCTTTTGAAATCTACAAAACCTAGACGAGGATTTTAGGAGACATGTTGCGTGGGAGAGAAAAGGGTGAGATGAGGAATCCAAGAGACAGACACGAAGGGTTGGGATTAGGAAACGAAAGATGAAGGTTACTACTAGAGGTAGGGGAATCTTGTTTTTTTCTCTTGTTTTCTTGTTGTTTGTTTGATGAATGAAATGGGAGAAGCATGCATGTGTAGGGGAAGCTTTACCTTATTTCTTTTCTTTATTTTGTGTTGATCGGTGCATGAGGTTTTAATGAATATACTTGATATATCCTTCTACTCTTCGATGGCTTGGATGTGTGATTATTTTTCCCTTCATTCACGTTGAAATCCTAGGGGTTGATATTTGGTTTGGTTGTTTATGTTGCATTAGTGCACTCACGAACTCATTTATCTATACACTTTCTTTTAAGCTGATGAATGAACCACTTTGTTTCTTGGTGGGTAGCGTTTTGGTTCCACTATTTTAGCATGTCACGCATACGTACTTGCTTGGTAGAAAAACCCATAACATGCATAAAGTTATTCTTTACGTTACAGACCACATGAACCCCTTTGTTTCATTTAGCTTCCATCTTACTCGGTTGTGGTGTGCATTAAGGAACATTTCTAGTATGCAAGGGCTTATATCTTATTCACGTTTTTGGGTGTAGTGCATGGGGTTCTGCAGGTTGTCTTCTTGTTGTGGGTTTCGTTTATGTTTTTTCAATGCATGGGGTTGTATACCTTACATGGGGTTTCTTTCCTCTTTCCAACTCTTCTTGAAACTTGGTTAGTAAAGTAGGTTCTTTTGTGTGTGCATGTTCATGGGGCTTAGGTTTTAGTTTGTGTGTTAAATTTTCTTTTGAACCCTATTGATGCCATTTGTGTGTTAAATTAATTGTTTTATTTCTTTTGGAATATGTTTGACCATGGTGTGTGATAATATAATTCTAGATGTGTAGGAATTATCATGAAACATGAATTGGTTGATTGATTATGCATTGGCTTGATAAGTGTGTGCTTGTGTGTCCGAACCCTGATTGATGATAAATATGATCCTTTTTGCGGTTAGGGGTGTTATACCTCATACTTAATTTAGTTGTATTACGTAACTGTGCATTGTATGATAAGCTTGGATGACTATTTGTGCATTTTCTAGATTATATTGCGTTTTCTGGAAATTTTCTACAGGAAGAAACATGAGTTGCGCCGATTCATCATACCACTCCAGATCTGGGAGTTTCCCATCTTGGTGGAGCAGGCCAAGGCGGTCGAGCAGTTGGAGATGGGGGCCAGCAGAGTGGCCCGACAGTAGAAGACTACTCCAGATTCCAGATCTTAGAAGAAACCTTATACCAGACCGCAGTCTTCATCTAGGAAGCTACAATGCTATAACTATGGCTGGGAGCATCTCAGGAGGGACAACCCTAAACCCTCTGGCAGCTCAGGCGGGAGCAATAGCACTGGTAAATGCTACGTTTATGATCAGACTGGACATTTTGCACACTAGTGCCCTAATAAGAAACCAGTTGGAGGTGAACCAACTAAGAAACTAGTTAGAGATCGACCTAGAACACTGGGGCGTGTGTTTGCCCTGACGACCACCGAGGCTACACAATTAGGTAACTTGGTGCAACTTTCATGTTTATTGTTTAACCATGAGGTTGTAGTGTTGTTTGATTTAGGAGCCACCCATTCATTCGTGTGCAATGAATGCATGAGGAGGCTCGGACTTGTGATGCGAGAGCTAGGGTGTGAACTGATAGTTACGACACCAACTTCTGGCGAGGTATCCACCTCTTCTATATGTGTGGGATGTCCTATGGAGGTGGCAGGCCAAAGGTTCAAGGTGAATCTCATCTGCTTGCCAATGAAGGGTCTTGACGTAATTCTGGGTATGGACTAGCTGTCGGTCTACCACATTGTTATTGATTGCGGACAACGCAGCGTGGTATTCCTAGAGGCAGTTGGTTTGGAGTTGATCTCGGCTCAAAGGGCGATAGGTGAACTGAAAGCTGGAGCTACCTGTTTTATGATAGTGGCTCAAACAGAGAAGAGCACAGCAGAGAAAATTAGTATGATTCTAGTAGTGGAGGAGTATGCGAACGCATTCCCATACGAGATACCAAAATAGCCACCGAGCAGGGATGTGGATTTCATCCCTAGAGTTGGCTCAGTATCCATGGCACCGTATCGGATGGCGCCACCGAGTTGGCAGAGTTAAAGAGGTAGATTGAAGACCTACTTGAGAAGAAATTTATCAGACCGAGTGCGTCACCATGGGGAGCACCGGTATTGCTAGTGAATAAAAAGGATGGCAGCTCCAAATTGTGTATTGATTACCGGCACTTGAATAAGTTAACAATAAAGAATAAGTATCCACTGTCAAGGATTGATGATCTATTGGATCAACTGAGGGGAGCCGCAATGTTCTCTAAGATTGACTTGAGGTCTGGATATCATCAGATCTTGGTCAAGCCGGAGGATGTGCAGAAGACGGCTTTCAAGTCACGCTACAAGCATTATGAGTATGTGGTGATGTTGTTCGGGGTGACAAATGCTCCTGCTATATTCATGGATTACATGAACAGGATATTTCGACTGTACTTGGATCAGTTTATTGTCCTATCTAATACTATATACAATTCTGAACTAATAAAAGGAAACTTTTTCTATTAAATAATCTATCTGACCCAATTCAATTCAAACTTTTTTTAGTACAAAAAGAATAAATGATAACATGTCAATTAAAGAGAATTTTGAACGTTGAAAAAATAAATTAGAAATAAAAAAATTTCTCTCACTTTTTTCTTATCACCTTCCGCTCCTCTTTCCTATCAACGTCTTTTTTTCTTCTCACTTCTTTCTCTCTTTCTCTCTCTTCTTCTCACGTCTTTCTCACTCACATACATCATAGACTCTTCATCTTCTTCTCTATCTTCCTGTTTTCTCTATTTTTCTCATACGCTCACAACACCTCTTCATCTTCAGACTTCTCTTTTTTGATTCTTTGTCTAACTTCTTCAGATCTGTAGTTATTTTTGTGGTATCTTTGTTTTCTTCATTCTTTTCAATTGAATGAAATGAGTAGATCTGAAGATATCATTTTTTTACCCAGATCTGAAGATGTTGTATCTCTGTTTTCCTTTGTGTTTTCACCTTTTTCAAGCAAACAACTCATATTCTTCTTATATTTATTCATATCTAACTTTTTTTTGCGTTGATGGTATTTTTCTTTTGCCTACAGGCATCAAATGAAGAGTTTAAATAAGTCGAAGATGGGTCACTACGACATATCGTTTTTTTACCCAGATTTCTTTTTTTTCAGCTTACTCAAGCAAATAGCTCATATTCTTCTTATATTTACTTTGATCTAAAATCTGAATATTTTTTTATGTTTTTTTCTTTGATAAATAATTTTTTTTCTCGGAGATGGATGAGAAATTTGAAGAACACAATAAAGGTTGAACCTTTGAAGTTTTCACTCTTTCATGACACATTAAAGGTACGAAAGTTTTTGAATCTGACAGATCTTTTCTTCTTCTCTAAAATGTGAATTCTTTTTTTATGTTTTTTTTTTCTCTAATGAATAATTTTTTTCTCGGAGATGAATGAAAAATTTGAAGAGCACAATAAAGGTTGAATCTTTGAAGCTTTCACTCTCTCACGACGTCACTAAAGGTACAAAAGTTATTGAATCTGGTAGATCTTTTCTTCTTCTATAAAATATAAATATTTTTTTTCTATATTTTTTTCTCTGATGAATAAATTTTTTCTTAGAGATGGGTGAAAATTTTGAAGAACACCATAAAGGTTGAATCTTTGAAGTTTTCTCTCTTTCACGACGACATTAAAGGTACGAAAGTAGTTGAATCTAGCAGATATTTTCTTCTTCTCTAAAATATGAATGCTTTTTTATGTTTTTTCTCTCATGAATAAATTTTTTCTTGAAGATGGATGAAAAATTTGAAGAACACAATAAAGGTTGAATCTTTGAAGCTTTCATTCTTTCACGACGACATTAAAGGTACGAAAGTTGTTGAATCTGGCGAATCTTTCCTTCTTCTCTAAAATTTAAATGCTTTTTTAGGTTTTTTTCTCTGATGAATAAATGTTTTCTGGAGATAGATGAAAAATTTGAAGAACACAATAAAGATTGAAGCTTTCATTCTTTGAAGACGACAATAAAGATACGTATTTTTTGACTCTGTGAGATATTTTCTTCTTCTTTAAGACCTGGATACTTTTTGTTATTTGATAAATGAAGTTTGTTTGGACAATGGATAAACTCTTTGATGTTGATTCTTCTTCTATCAAAGTACTTTAGGACATTTTTTTCCTCTATTCAAACACTTTAACAATATTTTTTTGTATCTTTTCACTACCATTTTAGGTCTTTTGTTTTCATTTCTTTGATTGTTTTAACTGTATTTCTTCTTCTTCTTTGTTGTGTTCTTTTTTCTTTTTTATTTTTTTGGTGAACTTGATGTTATTCATGTTGTTCATATGGGTTGTTATTGTCATTGAAGGTAATTAATTATAAGTATGTGTACCTTTTGTATATTTAATAAGTTTAAATGTAATTATTTAATTCTTCATTTTTCATTTCTTTAATAATATTGGATTTATTTTACATTTATAATTATATACTTGTTACATCGTCTTCTTTACCAATTCTCTTGCAAACATATACATATATGAATGGACACGGTAGTGCACCAAGTCTATTAGCTGCAAAGTCCAAAGATGATTTCATTATAGTTTATTTATAAGAAAATGTACGTATTTTACTATAATAATTATTTTTGGTCAAATAAGTAGTTTGATATTTGTCCTTATGCATTACAAAAATAGTTTATAATTGAAATTAAAGTATAAAATAATTTTTTTATGACTTGGTTCAAATATTTGGATGATTATTGAATTTTTGTATGTTTTAAGTAACTTTTGCATCTTCCAAGACATACTAAAGTGTGAAAAGATAACAACAGATCTCTTGCAGCACACCTCTTGCATCTTCCAAGACATACCAAGACATGTTACAGTTAATAATTTCCAACACCTTCAATGCTCTCTTGTGATCTTCTCACACCAATTTTTTAATATTTAGGATTATTATTTAATTATTTTATGAGTTGTATTTTACTATTTTAATTTTAATATAAGAAATATAATTATTAATATTTTGTGATATATTATTTTATTATTTGTTTATTTCATTGTATGGTTATTTAATATTTAATATTTGTTATTTAATATTTAATAATAATGTATAATAATATATTACATGATTCAATTTAACTTAATTTAATTTAATTATGTGTAAACACTTTTTCTGGATTCAATAATGATATATGCAAAGTATTGATGTATGTAATAGAGATGTATATCGAAAAGTATGTTCAATCTTTTAAAATCCTATGGAACATTTGAGATTAGAAGTTATCACTACAAGTAATGTGAAGTAAATATTTTTTTCAATATCAAAAGGACATACTTATTTTTTTCAATAATATTTTTTAGTATACTAATAATCATGATGATAATAATAATAATAATAACAATAATAACAACAACTATTGATAACAAAAATTGCAATATTAACAAATAAACATATATTTATACTTATCAATGTCATTGGTGATTGAAGATTTATTTTTCTTATATAATTAGTTAATCTTTATTATATAATTATTTAAATATAAATATTGAGTTTCAAATTTCTTTGACTTATATATTGATAAACATTCTCTATAAAGTGGTTAAGTCAAATTTCTTTAATTAATTTTGGCAAAATTCAAAATTCAGTTTTTGATATTTTAATAAACTAAAAAGTTTGTTTATTGTTTGTTTTTTATTTATTTATTTTGACTTAGCTTCTTCAATAAGCATCGTACAACTTCCAACACTATTACAGTCTTAGTTATTAATTATTAAAGCAAAGTGTTCATGTTCTTGAAATGATTACTGAGTTTCTCTTCTTTCTCTTTAGGATTTGAAATGAGCATTTTGTATTATTTGGTGACTACAAATTTTAATGTTTTATTTATTTTCATTTAGGCATTTTTATTTTAATTTTTTTATCAAAATTATTAATTGAATTTGTAATTCAGTAATTCAAAAGTCTAACTTTAATTTATATTAACAACTGAAAAGTCCAATTACATGTCTAACCCTCACATCTTGGTAAGTGTAGTCTACATTTAATTGTTATGTTGACTCATTCCTTCTTCATGCTTTGGAGGAAGGCATAGATATTTTTCTCAACGTTGAGTGTAACAAAATTAACATCAACATCAAAGTTCTTTACAATAAGTTATAATTGAAAAATGTGATTTTTTTTCCACATTATAAAAATATGTGTTTGAAAAACATTGTTAGTTACGTTTTAATATTTATTTTATTTTATGTTAATGAGCGGATTATAAAAATATTACTTTTAAATATATTGCTTACGTAGTTATTCGCTAAATGGTTACTTTGATTTAATAAACAATTTAAGATTTATTATATATCCTTTAGGTGCAGTTTAAATAAAAAAAAATAGTTTATACACTGCAAATAATAATACTATTAAATTTTATAACAAAAAAAAATAATATAAAATTTTAAGAATTTTAAGAACATTATAATTTCCCAACAATGTTAATGAACATAATATAATGAAAATTAATTAATAATTGGGACTTTAAATCTATTTTCACCAAGCATTAATTCACACAACATTAGTTATCACTAGAAGGAATTCATCTTTTATTGTCTCAATGCACTGCAGCATATCAAATCAACATGCAAATCCACAATAAACAAGAAAACTTTGCATATTCAAAATACATTGATATTATTTATTATGAAGACCAACGGTTTTGTAGGACCTAATGCCTATTTTGAAATTCTCAAATCATACAGTTTTTTGTCAAAGTGCCAATGAAAAAGGTTTCACATTCTAAAACTTCTTTGTCTTAGCACTAGAATGTAATAAACAATAAAATTTTTCTTTCTACAAAATATCTGCATTGGATGGACATTCTAAAATAATAAAATTTATTATTTTTTGTAAATCTATCATCTTAGCATTTGTTTTTTCATCTTTCACAAATTCACAAATACATAATGTGCCATTTTCGTTGTATTGTTGTCCTTCAGCATTTCTATTTTTTTTTCTTCCTCATTTCGTGTAAGATCTGAAATACTATATGCGACAATGATGTTAGTAAAAGTTTAGTCGATGTTGCCAACTTTCAAAATAAAAAAAAATGAAATTTCAATGATGTTACCAAATTTTCCTTCTAGCCACGGTAATAGAAACCTACTTTGCTTCTTAAAAAAGGCCATAAAAATAATTCTTGCAAAATTTGAACTACCTTCTTCAATAATAAAGACCTACTTTCCATCTTTCCAAAAAAATTAATTCAGCATGCCAACAATGAAAAAAAAATTAACCTCCTTCCAACACTACTCCTACAAAGTTTTTTGTTTTCCAACACTACTACAAAGAACTTTTCACTTTCCTCTCTCAACACTTACCTTCTCACCGATCAAAGTCTTTTTTTTTGTCTTCCAACACTTAACTTTTCATCTTCTTCTTTCAACAAAGCAATTAGTATTTTGGGTTTTAGTGTCTCAATGCACTACGAACACACGTCTTCAATTATGTCAGCATCAATTATCAACATGACCAATTATGCTTTGTGGAACTCAATGCACCGCCAAATTTTGATATGTCGCCAAATTCAAAGTTTTAATTTAATTTGTCTTTTTAATTTTAGGTGACTTCTCCAGTAAGTGTTGTAAAGTTGTCATAGTTACTTACTACTTCAAATCACCATTACTTTATTTTATCTTTCTATATAACATCATTACATTATTTTATTTTTATTTTTTTAATTTAATTTTCTTATTCAAATATTTAGCTACTTTCTTCAAAAAGCTTTGGTAATTTTTAAAATGACCTTCGAATTCTTACTTTTCTAAAGTTTTAATGGCTAACCAAAAAGATTTTTAATTTAAGAGCATTATAAAGATAAGTAGGTTTTATAATCATGTCAATTAGTTGATGTAATGTTATTATTATGTTATTATATATGTTTAATAAATTTAATAAAAGTTTTGGAAACTGAAACGGTAGTTTTGTTTAATTAATTTTACTTCCGAAAAATTTCTTCTTTGATTGTTAACAATGAGGTAACCTTAATGGTATGCCGAAGATATACTAGAAGAGGAATTTAATGCCGAAAATGAGGTATTAATTCATTTTTGTTATAATTTTGTTTCATTCCATTTTTTTTTATAAAAATTAACTTTTCTCAATATTTTTTTTTTGTTATATATTCACGTATATGGACTTCAAAATTAAAGCACAAAGGAAATTAATAAAGAAATGAATAATTCTGATTTTAAGCTAACTAATATTGTGTGGCGTAGATAAAACTTTTGTGTTTGGGTCCAATATAGATACGTCCAATATTCAAGCAACACCTAAGGTAATTTTGGAAAATTTTGAACAAAAGATTAAATTTATGTTAAGTTAGGATTTGAAAAATACATTAGTAGTTATTTTATGACTTCAAATGTATATTTTTTCTTACATTAAATAAATTTTTAAAAATTTTAGAATTCCTATCTTATTTTTGTCTCTTTTCTGAAAAACTGAATTTTTATTATATTAGGTTCCTAAAAAATAAATATCTCATTTATAATTTTTATTTTAAGAACTTTAGATATTTAAAAAAGAAGTCATCATTTTTATATAATTTAAATTATACAAGTTTTTTACTAAAAGTATAACGTATAAATTTTTAAAAAGTCAAATTATATAGTTTTATTTAATTTTTTTAATTTACATAATGGTTACACATGTAATCATAATTCTTAATATAAATTTTTAATTACATAACATTAAAGTATTATATGGTAAGAAAAATTTCTTAATACATATTCAGGTGTTATGTTACAAATGAATTATAACATTCTAAAATTGTTAATATCAATTATCAATACAATAGATGTTGTATACCAAAAATAAACAATTTTTTTATGATCATTTTATAAGTTTTAATACAACACTATAACTTTTCATACATGATTATTGTAAGGCCCATTTATTTTCTGCCTAAATCTTTAAGGGCTGCCCCAAAGTTGGTTGGGCCTAGGGCTGACCCAAAAAGGAAACCAGACCCTAAGTCTGTCCTAGTCTAATCCATTCATTTCATTCCGCAGAAAACACAGCCGTCAAGTCCTAACTTCTTCCCTAGAGCTCTGCTAGGGTTTAACCCAAATCTCGATCCAGTGAGCTAAGTTCATCTTCTTGATTCGTGTAAGTACTCTGCGACTCATACATCCCTTTTCCGTTCGTTGTTCACTTTTCTAGCTAGGGTTTCGTTGTGAGCTTGTGTTAAGACTCGTTCCACTTTTTTGTTCCAGCTCGCTCATCCGTTCTTGGAACTGTTGTGTCCCACTGTTGGAGTTGAACCCTCTTTCTAGCTAGTTCCAAGTAAGGGAAGCTAGGATTCATGTTTTAATTCACTTTTTGCATGCTTTCGGTTCTGTTTCATGTTCTGGTTATAGTGTATTGCTTATGATATTGTGAAAATGCATTGGGTGTTGTTGTGAATGAGTTCCTGGTTGAACACGCGTGGAACAGTGGGAGAGAACTAATATTCTCGCCCAAGCGAGCTCGTCTCGCCTAGGCGAAAATAGTAGGAACTCGCCAAATTTTTTGCTTGAGCGCTCGCCCAAGCGAGGGGCTATGTTTTCGAGCGACGAACTGTCTCACTCAGGCGAGACAACCTCGCCTAAGCGAGAGCTCGCAAAATCCTCCAGGGCCACTATTGCAGTCTCGCCTAAGCAAAAGTCTGCAGCTTGAGCGAGAGCACTCCTCTCGCCTGAGCGAGGGCTCCCAGCTTGAGTGAGACCTAGCTTGGGTTCTTGCTGTGCTTCGTTTCATGAATGTTGTTGGTTGTTTGATTGGCTGGTTCACTGATTTATTATATAAAGGGGGTGGATATGCATGTACTATGTATGTTATGGGTGGGAACTAATGAATTGGTAATGAGCTTGTCATGAGATATGATTGATGGTTGGTCATTTATACTAAATGACATGTTAATGGTATGCATAGGAACTTCATGATTGGTTGATAATGTATGAGTAAGGTTTGTGTAGGACGTAATCCCATGACCTTTGTAACAGGGGCTCGTGGTGGTGCCTGATCATATGGACATAATTCCATGGGCCCTTCTAGGGGGAGTCCACAGTGGTGCCTCAGATATTGGACCTAATTCCATGAACCTCGAGGTGAGAGTTCATGGTGGTGCCTCAAGATCAGGACGTAATTCCACGAGGGTAATGTGGTGGTGCCTCAAGGCTAGGACGTAATTCCACGAAGGCCACGTGGTGGTTCCTCATGTAAGGGTGTAATTCTGCGAAGGCCTCGTGGTCATGCCTCACTGCTAGGACATAATTCCACTGTCTCGTGGTGGTGCCTCATTATGGGTATCCGGATAGTCTAGTCTTGAAGTTTTGAATGGTTTGGTATATCATGTGCGGTTTCCCATTATTTATGCTTGAATATGTAATTGTATGTTGAGTGTATGATATGAGGATTTTTTTTTCACTAGCTTACCCTATGCTTGTTTGTATGATTGTGTGTGGTTTTCTCCTTTGCGATGATCATCAATCTTATTGATGTGAGCATATGTGAGAACCCTTGGCAGTGGTAACGATAATAGAGATGCTGCAACTTGATGAATCTTGGACGAGTATCGAGCTCGCTTTGGGGGCCCACAGCTATTGGAGTTTTAGTAGTTTAAGTTTCTCTCGCTCTTGACGAGACTTTGTACCTTGTTTTAGGCCATGTGGAGCCTCTTCCTTTTGTTATGAATATGTTTGGGGTACTGTGTACGTCATATCTCAAATTTTCGTACTCTTTGGATATTTATATATATGTGACATTTTATTAAATTGATTTTATCTATTTAATTGGGACGTTACAATTATTTCTAAAATAAAGAAAAAATGACATCATTTTTGTTATATATAAGGTTTTTTTATAGATTTTAACCAACGTCATTTTTATTCATAGTTTATATGGACCAGTCAAATGAAGACTACTGATCAAAATCTAACAAAATAATACCAAAATCAAAAGTGAATAAAAGAAGTTCTATATTTCTCATTACTAAAAAAATTAGCAAATAGTATTTAAATGATATTAAATATAATTAAAATCTTAAAATTCTAATTTTTAGTATTTTTTTGTCATTTATTAAAATCTTATATTTACAATAAAAGAAAAATACATTTTAAAATGTCTCGTGCGTTGCACGGGTACAAAAACTAGTTTATTGACGACATACTGATATATTTTGAGAGTCGAGGGGAGCATGCAAAGCATCTGAGAGTGGTGCTGGGAATTCTCAGAGAGCATCAGTTGTATGGGAAGTTATCGAAATGCGAGTTCTGGCTGGATGAGCTGCAATTCTTAGGTCATTTGATCTCAGCCCAAGGAATAGCCGTGGATCTGGCTAAGATCGAAACAGTGGTGAAGTAGAAGAGACCACAGAAAGTTACAAAGGTGCGGAGTTTCTTGAGTCTGGCATGTTATTATAGAAGATTTGTGGAGGGTTTCTCAAAGATGGTGAGTCCACTAACACAACTCACTAGAAAGGATCAGTTTTTCTCTTGGACAAATGAGTGCGAGGCCTGCTTTGAGGATATGAAAAGAAGACTGACTACCGCACCAGTTTTAGCTATCCCTAACACGGCCAAAATGTTTAAGGTGTATTGCGATGCCTCATATCAAGGGCTGGGTTGTGTACTAATACAGGATAAACGACTTGTGGCTTATACGTCGAGACAGTTGAAGGTGCATGAGAAAAATTACTCGACGCACGATTTGGAGTTGGTTGTAGTAGTATTTGCCCTCAAAACTTGGAGGCATTATTTGTATGGAGCACAGTTCAAAGTATTTAGCGACCACAAAAGCTTAAAATACTTGTTTGATTAGAAGGAGCTGAATATGAGGCAGAGGCGTTGGATGGAATACCTGAAGGATTACGACTTTGAGCTGTTATACCATCCTAGTAAAGCTAATGTCGTAGCAGACGCCCTGAGCAGGAAGAGAGTCCATGTGTCGGCCATGATGATTTAGGAGTTGAAGCTGATGAGTGCATATTTTTGCCTTCATTTAGTGTTTAATTATGGGTATTTAATTGAATTTATGTGTTTAAGGAGTGATTTAATTAACAATTCTGATAATTAGGCTATTTAAACTTGTGCGATAAAAATGTGCTAAAAAATGATTTTTAGTTGTATAAATTATTTCTTGGATATTTTAACGTTTATTGATGCAGCTGAGGTTAAGATTAAGCTCATTCAAGGTGGGAAAATAGATTGATTGAAGTTACAAACTACCTTTAAAATGCTGAAATTAGCAAGTTATGGAAAAATACTTCTGCACCCCCAATTTTTACTTATACACTCCCCTATTTCTAAATGGGTCTCACCAAAAACCTATTCTACACCCCCTAATATGTCTATTTACACTCCTTCTACCACTTAAACCCAACTCACTCAGATCATGCCATGTGGCAATCCCCACCTTTCAAATCAGGCCAACCATATGCTGACATGTGGCATTAATCCTTGCAAACACATATGCACCAATGAAACCTTTCCACAGCCAAAGTGTGAGAGAAACCCTAGTCTGGAGAGAGAAAGTGCACTCTACCACATGTTAGTTTCTCAATGGATAGTCAAATGGTCAATGAGTCAACTCTGGTCAAATGTTCAAAGACTGGTCAAACGAGGAGGGGTTTAATTGCAAATATTGATATTTTTGGGTGTCTCTGCAAATTTGGACTACAGGATTAAAAATGACTTATTGAGAAAATTAATGCAAATATTATTTGTTAATAATTTATTAGATATCTTTGAATAATTTATTTATTTAATTATATCATAAATTATTAACCAAACTATATTTGTCAAATAGTTTAGATCTCTCCAAATATCTTTGAATATTTATCTTTATCTTTATTTTAAAAGATATTTGAGAGGTTTTAGCAACCGAAAAGCCGAGTCCAAGTCCTATATAAAGAGACCAAGGGAGAAGCAAAAGAAAAACAAGTTCGGGACTTCGGAGTTTTGGAACCCTTAGGGGGACCTAATTTTTCTTTCTCCATTCTTCTATTTTTATTTTGTGTTTCATGGAGTGCTAAACTTCTTGGGTTGATTCCATTGTAATTTCATTATGGATTCTGAGGTTAGAATGAAATAATTTCTTTGTTCTTTTTATTGTTGTTGAGGTTTTCATTCATTTATTTCTTTTATCTTTGAATCACATAAAAAGTAATGATTTTAAATCTATATGCATGTTGATCATATGAGTCAAAGGGATTTTAAATCTAATTGAGACTTTACTTTGATTTTATTTAGAAACTTTCATGTGATTAAATGAGTTTTTACCAATAATTGAGACTTTACTTTGATTAAAGGTATTTACTCTAACGAAAATTAATTGAGA
>Ga0214543_1008930_pt1 | contig 16005 bp, 11 predicted proteins | sample CNSS2metaG_FD_160094 | JGI IMG/M metagenome (GOLD analysis project Ga0214543, IMG submission 160094) | Root nodule microbial communities from cowpea collected in UCLA plant growth center, Los Angeles, California, USA - CNSS2 | ecosystem: Host-associated > Plants > Roots > Nodule | place: USA... | reverse complement strand
TTATTGAAGATTTCACCTTTGATAAGCACCATATTTTATCTTTACCATATGGTTTAAACAGTGTATTTTCAAATTTCAGAAACCTGATTTGAAACTTTTAATAATATGTAATTAAAAAAATCATAAAATATTGTTAAATATTTAGAAAATTATTATATTAACTAGTGATATTTTATAAATTAAAAGTTAAATTAAATTGTTTATTAAAATTTTAATTACTTATTATTATTCAATTTAAATTAGATTTTAGAAATTAATTTAAAGTTAATAATAATAACTAGCGGATATTAAAGATCGAATTTGGACTCTAATTAAAAAATTAATTATATTTGTTTATTATAATAACAATTATTTTAGATATTAATACTTTTAATTTATAAAATAGTTATAATTTAGTTAATATAATGGTTAATTATTTTTATTTTATAAATTTTGTTATTATTTTTTAAAAAATAATAAGAATTAATTAATTTTTAAGTTTAAAAAAAATTAATTATAAATACAAAATTATAAAAGAGTTTGTTTTGGGTGTTATGGTCCATCTACATCTAGATAGCTCATGACCATGATTACAATATACAATTGCTTTGCTCCTATTCGTGTAGAAACATACTCCTCTTAACCTCTTAGCTTCGTTGTTTGGAAATGAACAGAGCAAGAGTGAGAATTACTATTGGTCACTAACTATCCATCTATATATATTATTCGAGATTCATAAACAAAGATCATAAGTGTTTGGAATGGAATGGAATGAAATTTAAAGTTCTATGCTATTTTGCATGGATATAAATTATGTTACTTCGTTTTAATCTATTTTCTTTATATAGTATTCTTGTAACTTTGCCAAGGTATAAAGTATGTGTTTTTTTAATTTAATTTTAGCATATAATATACATAATGCAATACATTTTACTTGGCGTTAACTTGGTATATTGTTTGGTTAGCTTCTAGTTATCGATTAAATTTAAACTTTTCTTTCGAATTTAAGTATTTTCTTGTGTAAATATAAGGGATACATATGGTGTCATTGTCATCACTAGAAGGAATATTTGAAAATTGGCACGTCCACCAATAAATCAGCTAAGAACTTATTATTCAAATGGTTTGAAAAAGAAAAGTTAAACCTTCATAAAGAGCATTTGAGCTAGTAATCTTGTGTTATTTGCTTTTAAATAATCTTAAAAATAAGATACTACAATTATTGTTTCAATACATATACGTAAAGTAACCTCTTTTTAAACAATTGTTTCAAGTAAGTCTGATAATAATTGCTTGTTTGACTCACTTAAAACACTATCCCTTTTAATATTTGTGATTATCATTTGACACAAGCAAATTTGTAAGAGATAACTATAACAACATAGCCTTTCCCTTTAATATATGGGGTATTTGTTGAAAGTGTGAGGAAAGAGAAACAAATGAAACAAAAATAGACTTGTTTTGTCCACAGCAGATGACTTTATTTAGGTGCAATGTTGAGATAAGCCTACAAAATTTACTTAACAAATTGTTTATTTAAGTTTTATAATTAAGAATTGTTGAAAATGTTTGTTTGCCATCTTTTATTTAAATGAACTTTTAAGAAATTAAAAAATAATATTTAGATTTAAAAAATAAAAAACAAAAAATTGTAATATTTGATATTTTACCATTTGCTTCGTGTATAAAGTGCATGAATAAAATTAAATGACAAGTTGTTTTGTATAGTATATTTTTCATATTTTCAAAACTTAAATTCTAAAAGTATCTCAAGAATTATTCTTCTTACACAATTCGTGGAATTAAAGAAAAAAAAAATCATAAATCGTTATTCTTTGATGACAAAAGTTATGATCTATAAGTTGTAAGAAGACAAATTTATCTAGAGATATTAGATTTATGAGAAGTTGTGAAAAATGATTGCATTGTTTATTGTTCCTTAAAAGAACACAAATGATATTTCAAGAGATACATGTCTTTGCAGTAGATATTAATGGAAGAAGATCATGTGATTGAAGATATTTTACTTTATACCAATGGAAGTTCTTTTGACGTCAAGAACTACAAATGAAGCAAATATGATTAAAACAACAACACACGGGTTTTTTTTTTTATCTTGTCTTTATTGTAAGAAAATTAATCACCAACAAAAGTGTTGGTGGAACCATATGCAAAATGCCACAAATGTAAACCATTGGGACATGTAGGAAAGATACGTGAATCTCAACATCTTCAAGAAGATGTCAACATTGTAGAGGACTAATCAGAAAATAAACTACTTCTTTCAACACCATGTGTTACAACAACGAATCTACCAAAAAGTTAGATTATATATAGTAGTTGTACATACTACATGGCTCATGATTGATAACATTTCAAAGAGTTCAACAAATATAATATTTTTAAAGCATGAACTAAAAATGGAGAACAACTTATTGTGAAAGGTACATGAACAATTACAATTAATATTCATTCAAGTGTCAAATTAATTTTTTATTTCTTACATGTTCTTGAGATTAATAAAAATTTGTTAAGTATTCTTCAACTGAAATAGAAAAGATATATGTTGTCATTTGAAAACAAACATTGTGTAAAAAAATGCAAACAATGTATAAATATTTAAAGTTCACATGAAAAACAATATTTGTTTTAGATTTTATGAACAAGGAGATAGGTACAAATGAAAATATAAAAAAAATAAAAAATATTGGTATCATTTACAAAATTTGATGTTCAAGAGGAGAAAATAAATGAAAAGTTGTATTTTAACATCATCTAAAATTGGGTGTCCTTACCACAAAATTCATAATAAATAAATAATATATGGTTAATAAAATAGGAAATACAATTAACAATATCAAATTGATAGAAGATAATTGATTGAAGATGTGATTTCAGGGAAGAAAGAGAAAAATTAGACTTACAAATAAGAAAGGAGGAAGAAATTTGAAATTTGAAATTCAATAAACATATAATAAAACAAGGAAGAATGTTATTTGTTTAATATTTTTTATTTATTTATTTTTAGAACATCTTTATTTCTTTTAAAACATATTTTACATAAAAATAAAAATTTATTTATTTATCATATATATTTAAGAAATCAAAATTAAAATATTATAAATAATTGATATTACGCTACATTGATATAGTATTTATTTTAATTCATCACGATATAGAATTATCGATATCTAGAATTCCAATAAAAAAATAGTTGAGATTTTCTATTTTAAAAAAAATTAAAATTTTTTATATATATATATATATATATATATATATATATATATATGACTATTCATATCACAATCTAAACTAAATTATAAACATTATCATAGTTTAACATTGTCATAGTTTAACTTGATTTAGAATTTAATTTATGGTTTAACTCTAAAATTTACAAAGAAGAAAACTCTATATTTATAGAAGAAAAACTATAAATTTAAAAATGGATATCACTTTCATGTTTTTATGTATCGATTAAAAATATAAAACAAATAATAATATTATATTAAACGATCAATTTTCTACCAAGTCTGATGAGATTTTTTATATATTAAGGAAAAATGGGTATGAAGAAGAAGAAAAGAATAAAAGGATGAAGAGAAAGAAGAAGTGGTGGAGGAGGAGGAAATCAAAGCTGGTGGTAGCAGTGGAAGTGCGACGACGATGACAATAAAAGCTCGATGCGACTGTGACCGCCAAAGTCAACAAAGGTGAAAGAGGGAGAGAAATAGGAGGAGGAGAAGAAGGAGAATGAGCTGGAAGTGACGCGATTGATGAGATGGTGGAGGCACAACGAGGTAAAGAGGAGGAAGAATAAGAAAAAGATGAGCAAGAAACGAAAGAAGAGGAGGAAGAAGAAGAAAAACTCAATCACAACTTTTATTGATAACATTTATGGTTAAATATGTTATTGGTCCTTCAACATTGAAAATTAGAATTAGTCACTATTGGAAAACTTAGTCTTTCATCTTTATAAATGTGTGAATTTAATGCTTTAAACCAAATTTTTTTAAGTTTATTTGACGTTTCAAAAGCGTTTTTCAACTGACATTGAAGTGAACATGTGTCAAACAATGTAAACAAATTAAAATAATATAATGAAATGTGTTTGAAACTTTGAAACGTCAAATAAACTTAATAAAATTTGGTTAGAAGGACTAAATTAACGCATTTACAAAGTTAAGGGACTAAACTAGTTAAAGATTTTAAAGAGAAACTAATTCCAATTTTTACTAAAATTTGAAAGACAAAAAACATATTTAACCCTAGAATTTATTGAAATTATAATCCGTCAATAATTACCGATAGATTTGTGATCATCAATAATTACTAACTTATTACAAAACTCATCAATAAAATTTATCGACAATCGATTTATTAATGTACTTTTAATCATCGATAAACTTAAATTACTAATTTTTGCTCTTACCCAATTATGTAGGTTGACAATACACAATTTCCTTGTAATATATATTCTAGTATAATAAAAAGTTGAAGTATATGAAATTTTTAGTTAGATAAATTTTTCGTGTTCACATGTAAATCTCTTAAAGTTTTACGATGATAGTAAAAGTAATTTACTTTTTCATGTATGAAGATTTAAAAGGAAAATAATTGGAATGCATTATCAAGTTTCAATCATGAGCTAACGAATTTAATTTTGAGCTTATCTATGGAGAATTTGGGACCCATTTATATTCAAGAAGAAATTACTAAATTGAAATTGAATCTTAAATTGTGTTTAACTTTAAATTTTGTCAATTAAGAACTAATAATTAAACCAAAATAGACTTTATTTAATTTATTAAAAAATGTTTTGATAACATTAGTCATTAATAAAATTGATAACCATGAAATATTAATTTAGTAAAAGTTATATACATTTTTCAAATTTTTACTTTTAAATAGGTATTATTCAATAGTAAATATTTCCTTTTGATAAAAGAGTAAAAATCGGTAGAAAGAAAGATGCATGTTTGTTTCTGTAGTTTACACGTAGTACAGCTGAACAACTCACGAAATGACACCAGAAAAAAGAATCACGAATATGCTCCCAGCTCAACTCTTGTCCCGATTCTCGAGGCAACTCTTCCTCTTCTTATAAATCAACGCTCACCGTTTCATCTTCCCATCCAACGGTTCTCCTTCATTCTCTCCCTCACAATATTAGGGTTTCGTTTTCTTGATCTTCCGAGACTTCCCACATTTTATCCTCTTCTTCACTCTTCATTTTTCTCGCAAAAATCATGGTGAAAGGTCCAGGTCTCTACACTGACATCGGCAAGAGAGCTCGGGGTAACTGGTTTTTCCTTTCGAATCATTCAGTGAATTCAGTTTTCCTTTTTCTCTCTCCTTTTTTTTTTTTCATTTTCATGCACTAATCTGCGTGAATATCTCATTTATACTGACGATTGCTACTCAGATCTTCTCTTCAAGGATTATCAGAATGACCACAAGTTCACCATCACCACTCAAACTTCTACTGGAGTGGTAATAATTATTTGTCTTTGTAGTGATGTTATTGTTTAAACTTGATGGACGTATTGTTTTCTTTTTTGTATATTGGTTATTCTTTAAGTTTCATTGCTTTTTGTACATTTTCATTGGAACCTTGTCTTGTTAGAGTTAGAAGTCTTGCTTGTTGTTCTGTCTGATTATTTTGTAATTGGCAGTAATTTGAAAGTGATTCAAGAAACTAGTAGAATCTTTTTCATCTAACATTATGTATTGTTAGCTTGAAATCTGGATTTAATACTTTGTTGTAATAGCTTAGGTCTCGTTGCACTGATGATTTTGCTGGCTTTATGTGTTCAGGAAATTACTTCAACTGGAGTCAGGAAGGGTGAGTTATATTTGGCCGATATCAGCACTAAGCTGAAGAACAAAAACATCACATCTGATATCAAAGTGGACACTAACTCCAGTGTAAGTTGAAATTTATTGGTGAAATAAATTTGAATTAGAACACTAGCCATTTCTTTCAGACCTGTCGGCTGTAATAAAATGGTTCTTTAATTGTAGGTGGACAATAGTTTTGCCTTTATCTCTTATCTTGTGATTTATAACTTGTTATTCGCTTTATTTATTGTGTTACTGGTTTGCAGATTTGTTATTTGAGTATTTGTGTTACTGTACTTCATCACTTTATAATTGAATTGACTATTGGACACCCAGTGTCATGCTAAAAAATCTGATGAGTAGCTTGTTAGAGACACTTGATACATTTCTCATCTGATTGAATACTTTCAGCTACGTACAACCATAACTGTAGATGAACCCGCACCTGGAGTCAAGGCAATTTTTAGCTTTATTTTTCCAGATCAGAAATCTGGCAAGGTAAGAAGCATTTTCCTTTGCTCTATCTTGCGGAGTATTTCCTTTGCTCTATCTTACAGAGTATTTCCTTTGCTCTGTTTTCTTTACTGTTATACGGAAAAATGACATTTGCTGAATTATCTATTGTTTAATAGGTGGAACTCCAGTACCTGCACGAGTATGCTGGAATCAGCACCAGCATTGGTTTGACAGCAAATCCCATTGTTAACTTCTCTGGTGTTGTTGGAAATAATTTGGTCGCTGTGGGGACAGATCTTTCATTTGATACTGCGTCCGGCAACTTTACTAAATACAATGCTGGACTGAATATTACACATGCTGACCTCATTGCATCTCTAACTCTGTAAGGATCTAATCCCAAGACAACCAATTTTAGAGAGGGTATGTATATATCGTTATTCATCTTGAATTGATCTCATGATTTATCTGTTCCTTTTTCTTAATGTAGAAATGATAAAGGTGATACCCTTAATGCCTCGTATTACCACATTGTAAGCCCGTTGACTAACACTGCCGTTGGCGCGGAGCTTTCACATAACTTTTCCAGCAATGAGAATTCACTCACCATTGGTACACAACATGCTCTGGACCCGTTAACACACTTGAAAGCTCGGGTGAACAACTATGGTCTGGCAAGCGCTCTGATTCAGCATGACTGGAGTCCAAAAACTCGTTTCTCTCTTGTTGGGGAGGTGGATACTGGGGCCATCGGAAAGAGTGCTAAGGTTGGTCTTGCTGTGGCCTTGAAACCTTAGATTTGGGCTTCACTTGTTGTGAAGATAATAAGTAATTGTAGGGTTTCGCTTTCCCGATGAACCTTTGGTCCTTCATTTTGGAGCTATATCAATTTCTTAATATATTGGTATGCTCGAGTGTACAATCAATAAGCACAAACAAAACTTCAATTTGTACTTAACAGATCCACTCGAATTTTATTGATTTAGTGGCACCTTTGCGTAAGTTTTTTCGGCATGGAAGGTGATTAATTTCAATATAGTTTGGGGTGTACATCAAAGGTTTGATTAGATGGCTGGTGCGTGTTTGGTAATATTTAGTTTCTTGGTTTTATATTTTAAATCATCCAGATTTTTTATGTATGTTTTAAAATGCATATCAAAACGACACGAATGAGTAACTGATTTAGACAAGGATTAAGTAAATTTTAGAGTTCTAAAGTTTGATTTTCTTCAACCTTTTTTAAAGGGGGGCCGGCCGAAGGCGCATAGGGTAAGTTGTACTAAAACGAGTAAGAGTGCCTCTCATCTGGTGGAGTTGTGTGATGGTAGTAATTTTCTGTCCGGATTTGATCTGAAAGCACAGATAGACACCTATTTTGATTTGAAAACTTAGTCAAAACTCAGAATCTAAATTCTAATTACACTCTTTAAACAACCAATTCATTGATTGGCTATTTCTTTCTCTAAAGACTTAATAACCAAACTTTAAAAATTCCGTAAATTTGATATTTTTAATTGATTTTTTGTTAATTTTTGTTTGTTAAAAGTATTTTTATTTTCATTTAGCAAAGCTAATTCAACAAAATTTAATTAAGCCAAAGGTAAAGTCAATATAATCTGGATTACTATATTGTATCTCAATAGATTGTTTCAATACACGATTGTTTCTATTTTTATTCTTTAAATGTAAAAATAAAGTATTTGCTATAATTTAAATTTGAATTTATTGAAAGAATATTATTTTGTAATGTTTGTAACATGTTAACTTTTAATATTATTTCATGTGTCTAATGAGCGTATAAAGACTCACGAAAGATAACACATTCGAAGGTAAAAAACTCCTTATATATAGCAGGTGAAGTTGAGGGGTGATATCTAACAGTTGGTATAGGTGTGCTGGGTGTCGAGATGTATAATCGATCCTCTTAGGATCTTAGTCATTCATTAATTTTTATACATGTTAAGTTTTTGTAGTTTCTTATAAATTAAATATTTTTAATTGAGTTTTTATTGAATTTTATAATTTATTAATTAATTAAAATTTTTACAGTGTAATTTTTTCATTGACCGAATGACTTGATATTGTCTTATTACGGGTACGGATTGAACTTAATAAATGGGTCCTTTACAAGTTAGTGATCATCCGAAACAAAGTAAGTGTTTTGACAAATAACTTTAGTGACATTTTTACTCTAAGCTTAACTAATTTTTTGAAATCTTTCTTTTCTTCTAAAAATATATCGTTTGTTCTACTCAATTTTTTCTATTTGCTTTCAAAATATAATTTTTTATTCTGCTTGATTCCTTGTTTTAGAGGGACTACAAAGAAAAATCAAGACAGTTAAAGGAATTAAGTGGAAAATTGTGATACATTGAAAAGACCAAATAATCAAGAAACAAATACTACATTTAACTAACTAATTACTATTGTTGTGCTGTTTAGTACAATAATTTGAGGGACTAATCTATAATTCTACGAAAGCTGTTCAACCATTACCACCAGTCATGGCTCTTTTAACAAGTCTGTCTTATTGGAATGATCATTTCTTTGGCTGAAAATATTAACCAGACATCCTCAAATTGAATCTAAGGCAACATCCTGGTAAACATAATCTGAGTCTTCAGTGGGGCAAACAAAAGCACAAGCCATAAGCTAAGCGGGTTTATTTTAATATCAAAGGGAAAAAACACAGTGCAATGTTTGACTATTCACAACTCAAGACAGTGGATGTGGAAAGGCTTATTAAAACGCACAGTACTAGTTCAGACTTAACAGTCACAGACAAAATTAAAATGTATATATGGATAGAGTTTGAAAGAGAGAAGGTTCCTATAGTTCTAGTAATGTGATATTTGTGGCCTCAAGACCGAGTCATACTTCCTTGTAGAAGACCATCTCTGAACTGTGAAGCAATATCTCTTACAGCACCTGGTCCGTGTGGAACAAAAACAGAATTGGATTTTGAGGACGCACCAATCTCCTTCAACGTGTCAAAGTATTGGGTCACCAAAACCATGTCCATTACATCCTTAGATGATGTCCCAGGGACATTTTCTGAGAAGGCTAGGACACTGTCCCTCAGACCATCTACTATGGCTTGACGCTGCCGAGCTATTCCAAGCCCTGCTAAATACTTTGATTCTGCCTCTCCTTCAGCCTTTTTAATCTGCAGAATCTTCTCTGCTTCAGCTTTCTCATTTGCAGCAACCCTCAATCTTGCAGCTATTATGGCACAGGGTAAAGAAAATGTCAACTTCAAAGAATTTATTCTAAACAAGACATAAGCTAATGATGTTTGTCTAATGCAATAAAGCTGGTGAATTTGAGAGAACATTGATACTGATACACTTTTATTCCAAAACTATAAATTTTGTTTTACCTAACCAGGTCAATGACACTAATTTCCTGTAAATGAATGTTCCTTCTAATTGCATGTATAAAAAAAAATAGTAATTTGAGTTCGGCCAAAAACATACTAAACAAACACATAATCATACCAGCATTTATCTCGTTCATGGCTCTCTTCACACGCTCGTCTGGTTCAATATCCACAATAAGAGTCTGGACTATCTCATATCCGTAGGCAGACATAGCCTTCATATGCATATGGCAAGTTAAAAACCAATGCATGATAACTTCCTAGTCCTCACTCCTTAACATACACACCCAAAAAACTAATCACCTTTTCAAGTTCTTCCTCAACAGCTCTTGCAATTTCTTTCTTCTGCTCAAATGAGGCATCTAGATCCATCTTAGGAACACATGCCCGAATGACTGAAATAGCATAACGGATTTGTCAGTTTTCTGCAATAAACCTAACTTTTATCAAGGAGTTTACTAAGATACAAAATGGACACCGTCAAAGACATAGGCCTGGATCTGTTCCCTGGTATTGCTAAGCTTGTAAAAAGCATCATCTGCCTTCTCTGCCAGCGCTCGATATTGAATAGACGCAACAACAGTGACAAAAACATTGTCCTGGTATGTAATAAGTTCAGATAAGCAGAGAAAATGATGAAAAAATAAAGGTACTTAGTTAAACTATTCAATTGAGCAAGTATTACATAAGAGTTTCTCATTTATAACTTATTAATAACTTCTATTCAAAATAAGCAAAAGTAACTTATAGGAACGTTACAAGATCAAGATTCCTTAGACTTATACAATCAATCTTCTAAAGCACTTATTATGAAAGGAGACAATTTAGATGTAGTTTCATGAATATTGTTCTCTAATTGGAATTTTACTTTGATAACACACATTGATATTTAACAGAATATTTTATTGTGTAAATTATTGAGGTAGAACTTCAAATTTGATTAAAGAACAGTAACAACAAAATCTATAATACAGCATCTAAGTTTTATTTATTATAAAATTGAACAAACTTCCTAGACGTATGATGATGTATGATTAAACGACATTTTAAAAACCCTTTACATTGCAGGTGCATTTCCATTAAATTGGAAGACCAAACACCCCCTAAAGCTAATCAAGTCAATTGTGTTGGCTATAAAATCTGGTAATCAAGAAGAAACCTTTGTTTTTGTTTCGCAGCGAACATCTAGCTGTTGCACACGCAAAGAAAGGTAACCAGCTATTTGAGTGCCAAAGAACCATGGTACACAGTGGAAACCAGGTTGAAGCACATCATCATATTTGCCAAAAATCTCTTTGATGGCCACCGTAGATTGCTCCACTTGAAGACAACCCAGAGCCAGACCCATCTATATTCTTTCGGAACCCTGAACAACAAATTGTCAAAAAAAAAAAAAAAGCACTAACAGAACATGATTGTTATATTATCAACAGTTTTCACAACAAGCAGAACATGCAAATTAAAGGGTATTAATAGCCTCAAGATTTAAAGGGGAAAGAGTGTAATGAAGTGAGATCTAATAGGAAGAGGAAGAACTCAAAGAAGATGACAATATAGAGAGAATTATAACATACCATCTAAATCCAAATTAGAAGAAAATTAGAACGAAACAACCAAGAAAAAGAAGATTTCTTTTGTTACCTGAAAGTTAGAGGGAAGGAAAAGGAGTGCCACAAACACAGTTTTTTGTATATGCCTTTGTATCAACCCAACATTTGCCGGTTCAGGATCCCCTGCTGTTTAAGATATGAACAAATACAGCTTCATTATTTCGGTTCCTTTTTTATTTTCAAAGTAAATTTTAAAATGTTTTTATTGTATTTAAGTTTAACTTTTAAAGTTTGCAAAATTAATTATTTTTCCTTTATATTATATATATATATATAGTTTATATTTGCATTTAGTAAGATGTAAAAATAAAGAATAGTAAATGTAAGACCATGTAAAATTATAAAATAATGAAAAATAAATAAATGAAGTGATAATTAATTATTTTAAAAGGATTTATTTTAAAAAATTTATTTAATATATAATAGTTTATTGTTATTTTTATTTAAAACATTTTTTAAGAGATAGAAATACAAAAGTAGGAAAATATATGTGCTATTTTTTAATTATTAGAAACATCACATATTTCTAGGATCGTAAGGATGATAATAAAATAAAATTTATAAATAAATATATTAAATGATTGAGTGAATGTTAAGTCTCATGAAAAAATGTGATACAGACAAATATTGAAAGATATTTACTTACTAAATTTGGGAAGCTAAAATTTTATTTTGTTATTTGTATGTGTTTTAAACTTAAGATGAGTGTTATTTTGAGGTGTGATGAGTATTTTCATTTCGTTGTTTAAGAAATATTTTTATTATTTTTGAATATATGTTTGCAATCGGTTCTACCCTATGAAGATATTTTATTTCACCATAATTGGGGAGTCTACCCTCTTAGGACGATGTTCCACTCTCTGATAGAGAGTATTGTGTGTTTGAAAAGATTTTTTTTTTTATTTGTTTATTTTATTTGTTAGAAAAAAATTATTTATTTTTTAAGAAGGCATTGAAGTTTAATTGAAATTGTGAATTTTATTTTTTAAACAAAATGTTTTAGCTTTGTTACTTTAGTTTACTCTTTCATGTTTATTTGTTTTCCTTTTATCGTGTAATATTTTTATATTCCAGAGATAATAAAAAATAAGAATAGGATAAGATTAGAAAATAATAAAAATTTCTTAAAGTTTAATTTCTTTTTAATTTTAACAATTTATCAAAAAAAATTGGATGTAAAACATTATTTATATCTGTTTAGAATAATAGGTTATTGATATGGTTATAAAACTTAGAAAAATAAAAACAATTGGGATATTAAAAGTGTTATAAATATTTTACTGAATCAAGAAAAGTTATTATTTTTCTTAATGTTTTCAAAAGAATCTTAATGATTTTTTTATTCTTATTGTCATAACAAAAACTAGAAATAAAAAATACATTCAAAAGAGTGTTAGATAACTTATTAATGGACATATAAAAGGGATTTATTTGTCCCTTATTTCAGTATCATAATAAATATGCATCTTATGTGTATTTTCTTACACTTTTGTGTGAAAATTCAGTTTTTCTCTAATTTTTTAATACACCCTTTATTATATATATATATATATATATATATATATATATATATATTTTATTTTTCTTAATTTTTAAAATTAAACAAAATAAGAAGGAATGTGAAGTTAAATTAAAAATATAGTTTGTAATCCTTAAATTTGTATACATATTTAGAATTTAATAATCAAACTATTTCTTAACTGGGAATCCGTCCCGTTTTAACGGAGAATTCCCACATTAATTGGATATAAGTATGAGTATAAGAAATTTCTGACTTTTTTAATTAAATATGAGGATGTGTATTAAGATGTACATATCCCGTCATGATACCCGTTCCCGCCATATTTCGTCTCCGTTTAAATTATTAAAATATTCACAATTAATTAAGTAACTATATATATATATATATACTTTATATTTTTTATTTCTTCTAATTATTTAGTTTGTCATAAAACTTAATCACATCTTCAATATATTATCATAACATTTATGTAATTATGTTAAAATGATATATGTCAATTAAAAAAAATTTATGCCTCACATTTCAATATTTCTATTATTTTTTCATATTTTTATTTATTGTATATTTTCCTTTCACATGAGAATATTTAATACTCCCAATTTAAGTTAATATATATAAAAAAAAATCTTTACTTATTATTATTAATTTTTGTTTTATTTGAAGAAATCTTTTGTTTCGTTAAAACATTTTTTGTTATTTTTCAACCATTGAGTATATATGTTGATATTTGAAAAGTTTACTTAAATTTCTAAAGTATTCTTCATCTTATCATATCATTAATTATACATTTGATTTTCTTTATGCGATTTATTTCAATGGTTTCTCAAATTATTTCTAAGACACATATTTGCTAATTTTTTAATATTTTTATTTATTATTTATTTTCATCATGTAAAATATTATTTCAATATATTTTTTTTAATTATTTTTTATTTTCTAACTCATTATCAATCATACTGTAATTTTTTCACTATAGTTGTATAAATAACTTTTATTTACTACAACATAAAAATTTAATATAATTGCCATGAATATTTTTTTTTATCACTATCCAACATATATTGGAGTTCAAAAGATATAAGATCTGTGTCAATTTTATTATTATGTTTATTATTTGTTCTTTGTGTCATTTTGATCAAATGATATTATAACTTTTATTAGTGTATAGAAAATAGATTAATTAGAATTTTAAAAATTGAAGTAAACAAACATTTAAAATATATTTTAATTTAAATATTTGTTTTTCTTTTATATATTTTTTTAATATTTTTTAATTTTATCAACTAAGTTTGATTACTGTTTGCAGTTTGCAAAATTAATAAATGTTTTGGTTCTCATGAGGATGTGGATAATTTTTTTCTACGAAGATGAATATGAGATAGGAAAACCCGTCCCACCCTTTCCCATTGCCATCCTTAATGATATCATGTTATGATGCACCGATAACTTGGGTCACGTATCCGTATCTGACACGTATTGTGTCCGATACTTTAGGATACTTTCTATCAATGAAGTATCTAATTTATAAAGTCGTAGTACACTACAAGTAAATCAATCTTTGAATAATGATCAATTTTAGTGACAAAAAATAATTAGTCATATATAGTGATCAAATTGACAACTAAAATAGTTCAAAAAAATTATATTGGTCTCTAAATTGATAATTAAAATATTTTTAATTATGAATTGGTTTCTAAATTTGTCATTAAATTAGCTGTCAGGTTTTGACTACCAAAATAATTAGTTTCTAAATTGGTCTCTAAACATATTTTTGGTTACTAAAATTGATCGGTATTTAAGAGTTTTCTTTAAATAATACTTCTATGATGACAATAATTTATATTTTTATGTTGACAACTTTAATATATATAGTTTTAATTTTGATTCACACAAAAACAATCATATATTTATTATATTTTTAAGAATTATTTCAATATTCATATACCACGTATTTATTACGTATCGTATCTTATTATTTTGAAAATAAATGTATCGACATATCGGATACGTGTCATATCTAATACACATCGTATTTGTACATTATGAATAAGGTTTTTTCTTATACAAAATCTATTTAAGAAACGTCTTAGTTTTTTTTTTCTTTAATAATTTTTTATTCCTAAAATTGAAATTTTATTTAAGAGATATATTACAAAACTACTTAAAATAATAATATGTGCACTGTAGTGTAAACTGTTTCTAGGTGGAAAGACGAATTTTAAGACATTTTAACTCGCAATGATTAATTAGTCAAATGATATTTATAACTATACATACATAAAATAAATAAAGAGATCTTTTTTATTCGTGTTTATTCAATTTTATTTTTAATTATTATTTTATAAATAATTTATTTTTAATTGTTATTTTAATTTTTCTTTTATTTTAAAAATTTATTTTCATGTACATATATTATTTTCTTAATTTTATATTTAACAATTACTTTAAAATTAATTACATATTTTAAAAATAAATATTATTAATTTTCATTCAAATTTTTATGAAAATTAAAAAAAATTGCAAACCGCACCTGTTTTTTCGTTAATAAAATAGGGATATACATAAATGAGTTATGAAACAATAAAAAATAAAATACACATTTAAGGTCTCACTTAATTAATTTATGAATAAATCTCTCATTTAAAAAAAAGCTCAAAATATAATCTTATACTATAATCAATTTGTTAATTCTTGTAAAGAGTAAGTATTTTATTAAGTAAAATATATTAATTTAACACAATTTGTAACCTTACACTAATTTATATATTTAAAAGTATTCATTTATATAAATAAACATTTATCACACTTAATAATAAGTCAAATAAATTTATAATTTATAATTTAAGATTTATAAAATATGCTTTATAATATTTTTTTTAAATATGGTATCCAAAATAAAATAGATAAATAATGAATTGGACATCATAGAAATAAAAATAAATCCTGAGGGCTTTTTGTGGACTGTGAATTCAGGGTCAGGCCCTAGACTTCTTATTTATACGTATCCGAATCTAAAGTTTGTTCTTTGAATTACCATTATCTGATCCAAATCATACACGGGCTAGGCACATTCAGAGGTAGACCCATCATAGTTTATTCTGCAACTTTCACACCTTCATCTCTTCAGGTATCATATGCTTTTTTTTTTTTTTTTTTTCTTTCTTTATATTTATATATTATAAAAAAAATATTTTTTTTTTTTTTTTTCTTGTAGAGTT
>Ga0214543_1008929_pt1 | contig 16006 bp, 6 predicted proteins | sample CNSS2metaG_FD_160094 | JGI IMG/M metagenome (GOLD analysis project Ga0214543, IMG submission 160094) | Root nodule microbial communities from cowpea collected in UCLA plant growth center, Los Angeles, California, USA - CNSS2 | ecosystem: Host-associated > Plants > Roots > Nodule | place: USA... | reverse complement strand
CCACTTCTTGGCTAAACTCACCATTTCAAAACTAACAATTGATATCTAGAGCAAGGTTCTTGAAAGGTATTCAAGTTTGATAAAAAATCTTTTGAAATGGCTGAAAGTGAACTCCATTTTGCTAAAGGTGCCGTGCCTCTATTCATAGACCACCTATGTTATGTGGCCTAAACTATCAGTTTTGGAAAATAAGGATGCAAATTTTCATTGAATCTATAGAAAAAGGAATTTGTGATGCAATAGTTAATGGACCATATACTCCTAAATGTGTTATTGAAAATAAGCAGGTGGACAAGCCTTAGAGTGAATGGATTGATGAAGAAAGGAGAAGAGCTCAATATGATTGTAATGCCAAGAACATCATCACTTCATCTTTCAGTATGGATGAATTTTTTAGGGTCTCCCAATGTAAGAATGCAAAGGAAATGTGGGATGCCCTAGAGGTTACACATGAAGGAACAAGTGAAGTGAAAAGAGCAAGGAAGCATGCCTTGATTCAAGAGTATGCACTACACCATTTTTCACTTTAAGCAACGGGTAAAAAGTGTTGGCTAAAGTTAAAAAAGTGTGGCCTAAACTTTAGGCAACACTTTGGCAACAATTTTGTAGGTGTGGAGGATATGGCTGTGAGTTTAGGTTATAGGCAACAATTTTTGTATTAAAGGCCACACAATTTACAAAACTGTTGCCTTATAGTGTTAGAATAGGCCACACATTTTAAATGTTGCCTATTCTTTATAGACAACACATTTTGAATGTTGTTTGTTGTTTATAGGAAACACATTTTAATTGTTGCTTATTGTTTTTAGACAACATATTTAAAATGTTGCTTCATGTTTAGACAACATGTCTTTAAATGTTGTCATATGTAAATGTCATACCTCTTATCTATCCTTTAGAGAACACTTTTCTAATGTGGCTTGTTGTGTATAGACAATACATTTTAAATGTTGCTTATTGTTTTTAGACAACAAACTGAAATGTTGCTTCATGTTTAGACAACATATTTTAAAATGATTTAAAATATAAATGTACATTTAGATTGATAGTTTTAAAATTATAATTATTCATTTAAGCAATTCTTATATTATTTTGTGTTAATGATTTATGTAACATAATAATAATTTTACAAAACATGTAATATACGTAATAATGGATAAGAGTTCATAAGCATTAAAACTAAGAGTTAAAAGTAACATATGTGTAGTCCAATGTATGCTAAAACTAAAAGTGTTGTAAGCATTAAAAATAAAAGAGTTAAAAGATAGCAAAAGAATTATAACATTTGTTGTGTAAAATCTAGAGGTTCTTCAATCAATCATTCTTCCATTTGGTCTGTAGTATTTTCTTGAGGTTCTTGATCAACCTAAAAAAAAAAAAATTGATCAAGCTTTTCAAAATATGATCTAATATGTAAATGAAATAAGATAAATACAAAGTACCTAAATTATAACATTGAATACAAATTGTTAGCATGCTGTTATACTTGGTCAAAACAAGGAACATGAGTGGAAGCAGATGAACGTGGAGCAATGGCATTATTTTCTTTCACAAAAGCTAATGACATCATATGTTCTATATCGTCCTCATTCAAATCAGGATTTTGTTGCTTAAGTATGAGTGTCATCATTGTTTCCAAACCTTCAATCCTTTTTGCCATCCCATCTATTTTCATATCATATCCTTTTTTAATTGCTGCAATTTCTTGATTTCTTTTAAATAATGATGGGGTCACAGTCCTTCCATAACAACGAACCCGACCAGGCTTTTCTTTTCCAAACATTGATTCAAAAGTTTTTTCCACATTTTTAGTTGATGAGTGTTGCATAGATCCTTCAAGCTTATACTGAAACATATGTATATGTATATACATCAAAGTTCATGATTAAAAAAATGAATTACTCAAACATATATCATAAATTAAAATAAACTTACAATAGTATCCTATGTTTCTTTGTCCACTGCTTTTCCTTTCCTATAAGGACGACCCTAGCGAGTTTTTATAAACATTTCAACTCTGTTGACTTCTTCTCTATCCTTTTTCCCAGCACACTATATGAATTGAAAATTAAGCCTTCAACTAATGAGAATCTCATTCTAACAAGTAATATAACAAAATTCTCAAAGTCTCATTATAAATGACAATGTATCCATCATACAAATATCAATATTGGTGACAATATATCTTACAATATATAGAGAAGATGAGAGAGAAATAAGAAATATTATACCAATTCAGCTCAAACTCTTGCGAAGTTTATTGGTCCCATTCAGTGCATATACATTTGCTTTCTCCTACTGATTGTATTCTTTTCACTAATGCTCTGTATTTTGATATCAAAATAAGTGGTAATTGTAGTGACATCAATATATTAAAATCACTTGTGGTTGGAGTGACATCAATATATTAAAATCAATGACAATTGTAGTAGCATCAATATATTAAAATCAATAACAGTTGCAGTAGCATAAATATATTAAAATCAGTGATAATTACAGTAGCATCAATATATTAAAATCAATGGCAGTTGCAGTAGCATCAATATATTAAAATCAGTGACAATTACAATAGTCAATATTTTATGAAATGTGGTCTTTGGTAATTTTTAAACCACATTTAAAAGTGTGGTCTTTGTTAACTTTTAAACCACAACTACAAAAAAGTGTGGTATTTGATAAATTTTAAACCACCTCAATAAAATTGTTGTCTTTAATATATTTAAGCAACACTTTTTTATGTGTTGGAAAGTTCATTGTTGCCTAAGGCAAAAAATGGTGTAGTGATGAGCTTTTCAAGATGCAAAAAGGAGAGTCCATAGTTGAAGTGCAAAAGAATTGGACAAAGAGAAGCTAAATATGAAAGTACTTAAATGTCATGATAGAAATTAGCAACCAAAGGTGACTGCCATATCTGAATCCAAGGATTTATCCATCATCACAACAGTTGCACTGTTTGGTAAGCTTAAAGAGCATGAGATTGAAATGCAAAGGCTAAGTGAGCTTGAAACAAGTGAGAAAAAGGTAAAATCTATAGCCTTGAAGGCTAGATCGAAGAAGAGTGATGAAACCGAGGAAGAGGCTACTGAATCAAGTGATAATGAGAACTTGAATCTACTAGTCAAAAGGTTTGGGAAGTATCTCAAGAGGAAAGGCAACAAAGATAATCAAAGGAGGTACAATTCTAAACAAAATGATTCAAGTAATTCTTCTAAATTCTCATGTTATAATTGTGGAAAGCAAGGACATATCAAGATTGAATGTCCTAATGTTAACAAAGAGAAGGAGAAGGTTGATGACAGGAAAAAGGAGAAAAAGATCAAGGAAAGACGTGCCTACATAGCTTGGGAGTACAATTATGATTCAACAAGCACTTCATCTCAAGAAGGAAGTGAGGAAGCAAATCTATGCCTCATGGTCGGATATGAATCATCCTCATCAAGCCAAATAAGTTCCTTGTCATCCAAAGATAAGAATGACTATTACCAATTGTTGCATGAATTTGAAGAGTTGCATAGTGAGGCAAACAAAATTGTTGTCATGAACAATTGGCTAAAAGAATTAAATAGCTGGCTAGAAAACAAAGTTAGCCAACTAGAATAAAACACAGTTGACTTAAAAACTGATTTCGAACATTTGGAAATGATTTATAGTAATTCAGTCTATTGTTCTGAAAAACAACTGGCTAGAAAACCTTGTGAAAACTACACTACTTTGAAAGATCAAGTAAAATATCTTTTGAAAACTTGTGCCAAGTTCACAAGAGGAAAAGAAAATCTGAAAGTTGTTCTTGGCTCTCAAAATTGTGTTTTTGGAAAGGCTGGACTTGGTTATACACCTATCCATGAAAATAAAGCTAAGAAGTTCTCTAGTTTCTTTTCCAAGAGTGAGCCAAATGTTATGCCATTCATTTCATGCAACTATTGTATGAAAAAAGGGTCATGTTCTTAAAAATTGCTATGCTAGAAAGTATGACGTACCTAAGGGATTTATGAAATAGATCCCAAAAGGATCTAGAAAGGCATAACCATGTTGGACCCAAACTATCAAAGGGTATCATGTAATACTATATTATTTTGCAGGTCATAAAACAGGAAAAGAAGGATCTATGGTACCTAGATAGTGGTTGCTCAAGGCATATGACAAGAGATAAGATCAAATTTGCAAAGTTGGAATTGAAGGAGGAAAGATTTGTAACCTATGAAGACAATAATAAAGGAATAACCCTTGGAAATGGAGTCATAGGCAATGGATCCTCCTTCAACATCAAGAATGTGCTGCTGGTAGAAGTGTTGAAACATAATTTGATAAATATAAGTCAATTATGTGACAAAGGCTTTAAAGTGAGCATTATATCTCTTTGAAGGTCATGAGCATGATTCCATCAACTACTATAAAATCCCTATGAATAGGGATGGCAACGGGACGAGCCGGGGACAAGTTTCACTATCCCATATTTATCTCTATCGAAAAAATTTATCCTCATCCCCATACCCAAACCTAACGGGTATCAAACTTTTGTCTCATCCCCACCAAGTAATGGGTATATACTTGTACCCATACTCATATTCACTTTTTTACTTTTCAATATTAATTAGTTAATTTTTATAAAAAAAAAATTACGGTAAATGACATTATATTATCAAATATTCAATATTAAGAGAAGGGTTTCTTCGATATCAAATATTTAGAAAGAAATTATAATTGTATACGTTTCATATTAGAATACCAAATAAAATTTCATGAGAATTAAAACATTTATTAATTTACAAACATTAATGAAACCTAGTTGATAAAATTTAAAAATAATTTTTAAAAAATACAAAAGGAAAACAAATATTCAAATAAAAATATATTTAAAAGAAATTAGTTCAACTTTTTAAATTCTAATGAATCTCTTATTTATACACTAATAAAAGTTATAATATATCACTTGATCAAAATCACGCAAAAAATAAATATTAAACTAACAATAAAAAAATTTAAACTAGATCTTGTTTCTTTTGAACGTCAATATACGTTGGATGGTGATAAAAAGAAATTCATGGCAATTACATTAAATCTTCATATTATAGTAAATAACATTTATTTATACAATTATAGTGACAAAATTATAGTATGATAATGAGTTAGAAAATAAAAAAATAATTATATCAAATACATAAAAATAGTATTCTACATATAAATAACAAATAAAAATATTAAAAAATTATCAAATGTGTGTCTTAGAAAGAATTTGAGAGACTATAGAATGAAATCGCACAAAAAAAAAACAAAAAAAAAAAAAAAAAAACAAATGTATAATTAAGGGTATGATATAAAATGAAAAATACTTTAGAGATCTAAGAAATTTTTTTAAATATCAACATAGTCAATGGTTGAGAAATGACGAAAATTGTTTTAGCGAAACAAAATAGTTCTTCAAATGAAACAAAAATTAATGATAATAAAGTAAAAAAGATAAATTTTTCATATTAACTAGTAAATGAAAGGTTTATATTATTAAACACTAAAATTGAGCGTGTTAAACAATTTCATGTGAAAGGAAAATATATAATAAAAAAAATATTAAAAAAGAATAGAAATATTCAAATGTGAGACAAAAAAAATTTAATTAACATATATTATTCGAACATAATTACATAAAGGTTATGATAAGAAGAAAAATATATTCGAACATAATTACATAAAGGTCATGAAATTGTTTAACATAAACCTTTCATTTATTAGGTAATATAAAAAATTTATCTTCTTTACTTGATTATTATTAACTTTTGTTTCATTTGAAGAACCATATATATATATATATATATATATATGTTGGATTTATATATTTTTATCACATATGGGTTATAGTTATAGGGATCTTATAGTCATTGAGAGATTGTGGTTGGCATATATATGACATTGGTGTTACACATATAAGGTATTTGACACCACTCTAACCCCAAAACCTTAAGGCAATGTGGTCATGGACCTTTATTTTTATATAGAGTTTAACTTTGTCTATTCTATCCAATGTGGGACATTTGACTCACATTTAGACTATTCCCAACAATCTCCCCTCAAGGGTGAGTCTCTTTTTTTTTTTCTTTTTCTTTTTTTTTCATATTGTATATTTCCCTTCAGCTGTATGAGTGCCCCCTTTTTGGCTATGGTTATGCGGTAAGTCACTTCGGTGACCCCTTTTTGTTATGGTTATGCGGTCAGTCATTCTGAACCATCAACCCTGATACCATTGTTTGGTTTATATATTTTTATATCATATGTGTTATAGTTACATGCATCTTATTGTCATTGAGAGATTGTGGTCGACATATATATGACATTAGTTTTACACACATAACACATTTAACACCACTTTAACCCCAAAACCTTAAGGCAATGTGGTCATGGGCCTTTATTCTTATATATTGTTTAACTTTGTGAGACTTTTGACTCACACTTGCACTATTCCAACAATATATATATATATATATATATATATCAGTTTACTTAATTGATTATGAATATTTTAATAATTTAAACGGGGACGGGGACATGGCAAGGATGAGTATTATGATGGGTATGGGGATTGGGACGAGGAAGATATGTACATCCCATACCTAAGTGAAAAAGTCAGGGATTCCTTGTCAAAACGAGAACATGTTCGGGAAATACCCATAAGGACATGTGTTTTTCTGATCCTTACCTATGACAGTCTCGAACCACGCCTCCATCAACTTGTGTGCGTGATTATTGTCTATGGTCATAACTTATTTGGTTTGGAATGTTTGCTTGAGACTTGGTGGTGTTTTATTTTACAACTCTTGAGAGAATTGGTCAAGATTTTTTAGAGTGAAGAAATTAGAGGAGAACTTGTTGAGGAGGCTAAAGCAAGTCAAAGGTAGAATTGTTCAAGAATTCCATGTTAGGGGAGCTAATCCTTATCTTTTGTTTGACTAAGTGTGAAAGTGAAAGAGCATCTTGATGTGGTTTGTTACTTCTCTAATTTTTGCTTTTGTTGGATGAACAAAGTGTTGGTATTCCAAAGTGGTGGTGATGAATACGTTTTTCCGTAGGCTATGGTTTAGGGTATGTGGAATTTGCGTTGTCTTATTATAGGATGTTGGATTTTGAAAGAAAATGGTGCAATTGGATAAAGATAATTTTTTTAAGGTGTGTTCAAGGGCGTGATTTTTTGTTCCTTGGGTATTTTTCAATTTTTCTGTTCATGATAAATACGGAAAATTATAATGCAAAAGTAAATTTTAAGTTTTTGGATTAATAGACAGTTCATGTTTAGAGTTAATAATTATGAGTGGAATATCCAATGTGACAATTTGTTAATTGTTGATGTTATAAAAGTATGATAAGTGTTTTCGGGTTGTTATTCTCTGTGGAAAAATTATAGTTTTGCTATTTTGATTAAAGAATGAAGTGTTTAATTGTTAATTGGTGAGTATAGTTTTGATTGAATGGTAGATTGCTCATGAAGTGAATATAAGGTAAGTCAGTCCAATGTTAAGAGGATTATATGTATAGTGTATTTTTTTGTTTCTCTCATTATTATGTGAATTGTGAAGCATGTATCAATTTTAATGAATAAGCACATAGAATTGGAGCTTTTGAATTTGGGAATGAATTCTATGGTCAATTCATTTTATGGTGGGATAATCAAAATTGTTGTTTTGTTTTCTAGATACTTGTGTGTATTGAAACAAGTTCATTTCCATATGTCAAAACATTGTTTTTCATATTTTGACGAGTGTGTATTTTTCTAGTCTGCGCAATTTTGGAAAAATTGAGTTTACCGGTCTGTTAACCGTTGGATTGAGCTGAAATTTTGACAATTGATCAATAACATGTTGTTCTTCAATTTGACCTTTGTGGTATTCTTTTTTATGTTTATAGTTGGAGATATATGTAATGCACAATTGCTATTTTTTTGCTGATTGTGTTGATACTTTTGTTATGATAAATTGTGATAGGTCCCTCTTAGCAGTATCCTTAATGTCTGGACATAATGCGATGATGTTATATTCTATGTATGTACGTACGTGATGGTGGTGTATGCAGTCCCTTATAACCATCAATTCAGGTTGATTCTTTTACCAAGAGGACTTTGGTGAGTTAGGTAAAAGGGTATCTTTTGACCATAAGGCTTTGGCATGAGCTTAGCAAGAGTGCTCTACATAAGGTTTTGGTGAGCAGGTAGAGTTGTTGCTTGTAAGTCTTATGAAAATCAGGAGAAAGAGACTTTCCAAGAGATGGTTCGTAGGAAAGGTAATGGTAATGGATGGTTATAAGAGAATGACATACTAGATTGATATTACTTGATGATAATATGATTTGATTGATATTACTTCGTGGTAATAGGACTTGGTTGAATTATGTAACATGTTTGTAATCATGACGTGAGTTATATGATGATAATGTATGGTTGTATATTATTTTATCTAGTTAGCGCACCTTTACAGATTTTGTGGAAAAGCATAGGTGCAGGGAGAACTTTGGGAGTTTTGGAAAGCTTTTGAAAAGAATTTTGGATTTATTTTATGATGGATTTTCCTTTGAATTTCCTAGTTTGAAAGAATTGTAATGGAACCTTTATAGAATTTAGGTATTTGTGTAGTTTTATTTGAATGAACTTCGACTAGGGATGTCAACGGGGCGAGTAGGGTACGGGTAGTAGCTCCCTCATACCCTACCCGCTAGATAAATATCGACCTCGTACTTGTACCTATATCTGTCGGGTATCTGTTATGCAGGTGTCCGCTTATTTTTTTCACATCCGCGGGTATTTAAAAAATAAATATTTAATCATAAATTCAAATAAAATAAAATAAAATACATCACTATCATAAATTTTAATTAAAGTTCAAACAAACTCAAGTTCATACAAGTCCAAATAATTATAAAAATAAATATAAAATGACGTTCAACACAATGAAAATTCTTTAGTTAGTGCTTTGATCAACAAGCCCACTTTCTCCGATTGATTCCTGACAAATAATCAAATAATAAACCTCAACTGCCACGTGTCAAGTATTCTTATTTTGATTCCATCATTTGACAACAAGCATATCATAAATGTCACTGTCTATATAGGGTTTGATATATATGCCAAATTTCAAAGAAGGGAAAGAGAAGAATGTCAAGGGGTGTACTTGGAAGAAGACAACGTACCAATACTTGAAGCTAGAAGAATGAAGATAGAAGACAAGGCAAGATGTGCAGCTTAGAAAAAATTAGATCAAAATGTTTTTTACTAATATACATATATATATATATATATATATATATATATATATATATATATACGAGGGTATTTTTGTGAATTAAAATTTAGCGGGTACGGGTATCCACAGGTACGGATACTATGATACCTGTACTCGCCCCGTTAACATGCGGGTATCAAAAATACTCGAGCGAGTATCCATTTTTAATATTAGTTTCCCACTCATTGCTAGTTTTATCCGCGGATACCCACGGGTATAAATATTTTTGACATCCCTAACTTTGACAAGTATTTACAAAGTAAATTTTTTGTGAAGTTCCTATTTATAGGATGGTATCAAAGTATTTTCATTGGTTTGAAAAGAGAAAAAAAAATTACATGTGGCATCTTGAAAGGGGTGTTACATTGTGCAATGCTCCAGCCACATTTTGAAGATGCATGCAAGTTATCTATTCAGACCTAGTGGAAAAAGTGCATAATTTTTTTTTTGGATGACTTCTCAATTGGGAAAGTTGTCATTTTATTGTTAAGGAAAGTATTGTGCATGGTCACAAAATCTCTAAAAAAGGCATAGAAGTTGATCCAACCAAGATGGACATTGTAACGTCCCATTTAATAAATAAACTTACTTAAATGACACGTCACACAATATAATAATACGAGTAAAGATACGGAGTAAAGGCTCACTCCTTAAAGATATCCAAGAGTTATAAAAGGAAATCCTAAGGCACACCACCATGCCAATACAAGACAAGGTACAAGGTCTAATGTAACCAAAAACACAATACTAATCAATATAATATATGGCCATAGCCCTAGCAAAAGATATAAAGAGCAGAGCCCAAGTCTAGCCGACTAAGCAGCGGAACCTCCATCACCCTGATGACCGCGGGTAGTTCTCGCATCTGCTCACATCAACAAGTTGATGATCATTGCAAAAAGAGAAGAACCGCACATATAGAACACACAACAAACAAACAGAAGGGTAAGCTAGAGCCAAAAGTAGTTTTATCATGCAATCAGATATATTTTCCTAGTCAAATATACATAAATCATCCAAGCATGTTATGACCTTCCAATCAATACACTAAGACTCGACTCAACTCATTCGGATACATATAATTTGGTCGAATTCAGCGGATGCTTGCACTTGTGGTGGATTTCTCTACTCACCCCCAAGCTAAGTGTTACAAGTGTTACAATGTCTCAATCCCCCACACACAAGGTTAGCCCTTAATGAGTTTCAGGCCTCCTACTACTCTCACCACAAGAGTCAATCCGCTCTAAGTAAGACTAACTGACTCCTTAGAGTGTCAGGATGCAACCTTACCTTGAATCCTTACCAAATTATATAGATAGGGCACCACCATGAACTCCCACTAACAGGGGTCATGGAATTACGTTTCGAACACCGAAGCACGACCCTGAAATCTCACCTAGATATTTCAAGGAATTACGTACTGACCACATACCAATCATATTCAAACAACAAAGTAATATATTTATCATGCATATAAATCTTATGTCAACCTTTATAACCAACCTCTTTTATTTTCCAGGTCAAACCCATACCAACTCCTCATACTCCATTCATGAATATAGAATTTCAACTCATCTCATTAGCATGCCACTTTCATAACCACCCATTTCATGTTCATTACATGCCAAGAATTATTCAAGTTTGTCATTCACAACTCATACACCCTCCCACTCATGCATATTCATTCCCCTCATGCCATTATATAATAATCCAATCAAATACCAGAACGCACTCTCGCCCAGCTCTTCGCTTAGGCGAGCTTCGCCTAGGCGAGAGCTTGACATATAGGTATAGTGGCTTCTGCGCATTCTCGCTAAGGCGAGACTCTCCTCGCTTGAGCGAGACGCTCGCTCGCTCAAAACAGAGCTGGTCGCCTAAGCAACCATTCACGTGGAATAACTTGGGCGAGCCTTTGTTAATCTCGCCTAGGCAGGGCAGGCTCGTGTGGGCGAGAAAACTAGTGCTCACCACTGTTCTCTCGAGTAACAACCACCCACACAGACCCAAACAGTTCAAACAAGCATTTTCAACCGCTCATATATCCACACAATCCATTCAATCTTCAAATACCCGTAAAATAAGCAGAGTTCACGAAAAACACAATAGGATCTAGCTTCCTTTACCTGGACAATGCTAGAGGAAAACCTCGACACCCAAACCGTGGAGCACACGTAGCTCTAGGAACAGATTTAGAGGTGAGCAGAAATGAGATCGAACTTAACTGAAATCTGATTAACCTTCGAAACCCTAATAGAGGGATAGACGACAACAACTCCAAGGGGAAAAGGGTCTATTTTTTGAAAAGGAGAAGAATTGGTTAGGGTTAGGGCATATTAGGTCTGAATTTCCCTTTTTGGGCCATCTCTTAGGCCAAATAGATTAGGCAACCCTTAAAATAAAAGGACATATAAATAATGGTCCTTACAAACATTATAACAAACTTTCCTCTTCACACCAACATTAAGTGAATCAAAAGTTTCCTTGGTCATTCTAGATTTTATAGAGATTCATAAAGGACTTCTCAAATATTTCAAAACCTCTTTGCAATCTATTTCTAAAAGAATCCAAATTCTCTTTTGATGAAGAGTGCTTGGAAGCATTTTCAACGCTCAAGCAGAAGTTGAGCACAACTCCAGTTATCTCTACACTAGACTAGGACATTGACTTTGAATTAGGGGTGGCAATGCGGGCCAACCCGACCTGTTTAGGCCCGGCCCGTATAAGACCCGCATAACGCGGGCTGGCCCGCCCTACCCCGCATACTTTATGCGGGCCGAAAACATTGGCCTGCCCCGCATACCACTTGGCTTGTGGGCCCGCGGGTTGGCCCGTTTTTTTTAATTTTTTAATTTTATTTTTTTTAACTTTTATGATAAAACTTTCAATGTTTAAAAATTGGAAAACTTTAAGAAGTTCACAAAATTAAGTAAAGACTTTGGGGAATTAGATGATAAATTGATAATTCAACATTTTCATCATATTCATACTGTTCGTGCAGAGAACAAATAAGATATGTCAGACACTAGCGTTACCTTACTCCGGTCCGCAATCTCCTCAGTAGGCTTCTGATGTGACCCCAATAAGGCTTATAGCATTGGGCCAACGCCTAGGCCCAATCTTTTTAATTTCTTTTAAATTTCTTTTATTTTTAATTACATATAACTTGTCTAATTGGGTTTCTTTGTTAAATGCAGCCTTTTATTTCCAAGCTGCCCATTAATATTGGGCCTGCGGCCCAATTCACCACACCCATGCTTTCCATCAATAAGCATCATCATGTGGGCCATGATCCCATCTGCGGCCCAAGTCAACCTTTATCACACCAGCCATTTCTCCCATATATCAGCAATGGGCTGCGTCTCCTTCCTTCAAGAAATCCAAACTTGATCACGCGTACCACACGCTGTTGGAGAACAGCCCGCACACCTACAAGCTGCACAAATGCCTTCGGCACCCCCATCCTGCAGCAGCCAACACTGTTTTGTTAGATCACCTTTATTGGGCCGAGCCCAATTCATCTAACTACAGTGGTTGCCAACGTCTACCATCATTTGTGTCCACCAGATTTGTGAATCAGGGAACCCTCACTTCAGCATCACGCGAACGTGCCGTCTGCATCTTCAAGAGTTTCTTTTCACTAGGGTTCTCCACTGCTTCACGCATTCCATACCATTAGTTAGGGTTCCTGATCCACATTTGGTTCACACCTTCCATTGTAGGTGTTAGGGTTCCGTTAGCTTTCGTTTTCCTTTCTTCATTCTTCTCTCTCGCCGTTAGGAACATGTTAGACGGCGCTCCTATCTTCCGTTTTCTTTCTGGTTGCCATTCGATCTATAAAATGGCAAGCCATCTGATGTAAAAGCCAACTTTGATGAATGATAGTTTGGTTGAGAGTACTCCCACCTTTCGTCTCTGCTCCGATCCTAACCCTAGATTAGGTTTTTACCTCTTAGGGTTTTCGAAACCAGTGAGGTTCGAGCCTCAAAACTATACACGAACCATTCCGCTGCGTTTCCCTCGCTCTAAGCGAGAATCAATCGGTGGAACGCCGATTGGGAGAGCTTTTCCGGTGAAGACCGCGACGGAGGAGCCTCATCAAGTGGTATTCAGAGCCACTCGAACTCGGACCGCATTGAGATAAGTCTTTTCCTCATCTCTGGTTTTCTTCTTCGATGTTTGCCTTTCGTCTTGTTCTTGCTCCGCTTGCTTCTGGATTTACTTGTTGTTAATGTGTGCTATTGATATTTTTGTGCTGAAATTGATTCAATGTGCTTGTTCTATTTGTCTTGAATCAATACTGCTGATATTTTGTCTTAAGCTTCCTAATTTGCCGATTCAAATGCATGTCAATTAGGTTTTTCAATTTTTTTTACCTAGCTTTAAATTGTATAATCTCATGGTTTTGTCTTAGTTTTTTTGAAAATTCGTTTTATATGTCCTTAACTCTATAGATGTTGTCCCTGTTTTGTGTTTTGTTCACTAATTCGTATCTCTTTCAGTTCCTTTTTTGTGTTTAAATCATTAGTTTCTGTTAGTGTATGTTTTGTTGAATTCTGATTTGTTCTTAGATCATGAACAAATAATCTGCAAATCCTGTTTCTATGTGTTTTCTGCTGCCAATTTATTTGTTTCTAAGCTGTCTCTTGATTCAATTTGATGTTCGTCTGATATTGAACTAAGTGATGGCCAATGATTGTTGCTACCAAACTGCATCTGAGTTATTCAAATCTGGATGTGTTCAGAGTACTCATGAGGTTCTGGTTTAGCTGAAAGCATAGGCTATGTTAGCACCTTGTTTTTGTGCATTCTGGTTTCTTGAATCAGTGCCTGGCCAGTTAGTCGCTTTTGGAGCAGTTTTATAAATATTTTCACAGTATCTGCTACTTGATTCCAGTTTAAAACTACCTCTATTTTTCGTTTGTTTGCTATATCACTATTCTTGTCTCTGTAATTAGCCTAGTGTCTGGTGTTTTTGACATGTTTCTGCAACTTCATTTTTGCCTTGATTGTATTGGCAAATTTATTCATTTGGATCACATATGTGTGCACTGATCGTGGCCTTAGTTGTGAGTTTTCCAGATTGATTTCTTTGTTTCTCTGCAGTAGCTACTCTGTGCTGCTATGATTCTCGTAGTCTATGACTACTTTGGCCAACAACATCAGTGTTTTAAAAATCTGTTGCATCTGTCTGTGTTATTACACTATTGACCTTGTTTAGTGCAGTCCATTGTTTGGTCTGGATTTGCTTTGCAGCTGCTGTTTTGTCAGCTTATTGATATTAAAACTGCTTTAGTTTTTCTGTTTGTCTGGTCCAATTCAATGCAGTAGTGGTATCAAGTTTCATTTACTTTTGAGTGCCTCTGTTATGGCCTGATTCATTACTTGATTCCACAATTCTGGTGTTCTTGCGTTGAGTTGCTGTTACTTTCTATAATTCCACATGTTTAGATTTTGAGATTGTCAAATGAAATACACTGCTGCACCTTCTGTAATCTATGTTGATGATTGATTCAAATCTGCTGCATATTGATTTTGTTTTGTTCTGCCTGGCTGAGTCTTTTTCTATTTGTCCTTGTGTGTGTCTTTCAAATTGTTTTTGAGTTGGATCCTTGCAGTCTGCCATGTGCATTTGTTCATTGATTTGGTGGTAGAATTTTGATACTGTTGTGCACTGTTCTACACGTTTTTGAGAGCTGAAAAGAAAAAGAAAAAGAAGTCCAATGAAAAGAAAAAGATTATGATGAAAAAAAAAAAGAACATCTGAAAGATATTGTTTCAGTCTTTATTGAATTTGAGAACATTATTTGTTTCAGCAAAATACAAGTTGTATTGTACAGTTCACAAAGTGCCTACTACTCTGTTCAATTTCATGTGCACATGCTCTTGATTCAACTTATTTTGAGTCTTTGTTTGCTTTTGGTTTTGTTCATCTTAATCTAGATCCATTCCTTAGGTTCTCTTTTGTGTGCCTCCTTTCTTTCATAGCTTGTTTTCTTGCTTGTCTTTGTTGGCTATCCTTTGAGTTTGTCATTATATCCATCACTTGATGTTGTCCTCGTCTCAAATTTGAACTTTTATTGTTTTCTGCTTTTTACTCTCAAGCATGGTTGACTGCTCATTTGTTCTTGGTTCATTTGGCTTGCACTCACTGTTTTTGGTAGCCTTGTAGGTGATACCTTTTCTGCAAAGTGCAGCTGTGGTGAGGACAAACAGTTTGAGTGGCCACCGAGAGGAAAAAGGAGTGAGTTGGGACTTCAAAGGAGTGCATCACGAGAGAGTCATAGGTGTGAGCTGGGATAAAGTCCAACACTGCAACAAGAAGCATAGTTCTTTTTGTCTTATTTCTGTTTTGATATCATGGACTTTTGGGTTGTAAATTTTTTCTTTCAGATTTCAGTTTTTGTTTCATTTGGCTTAGGTGGGAAAATGCTTTAGAGCAATCCCAACCTAGCTCGGTTTGTAATAGTTTAAGCGTGTTTAGTGTGAGGTATAAGGGGTTCCAAAGGCCACTTGTATCTTCACTTAGGTTTTTCGTCTAGTTTATGTTTTCAGTTTTTCCAATTTCAGTCTTTATGTTTTCAGCTTTTATGCCCTGTGTTTCAATGTCCAGGTTCTGTTTTGTATGCTTTGGTTGTATTTCTGTTTTAGGTCCCGTGATATCTAGGTACCATTTGTTTTACACCTAGTTGACCTTCTTTTGGTCTTTAAGTTTTCACTCTTTTCACACATTTTGTCAATTTGTTTTTCAC
>Ga0214543_1008928_pt1 | contig 16012 bp, 10 predicted proteins | sample CNSS2metaG_FD_160094 | JGI IMG/M metagenome (GOLD analysis project Ga0214543, IMG submission 160094) | Root nodule microbial communities from cowpea collected in UCLA plant growth center, Los Angeles, California, USA - CNSS2 | ecosystem: Host-associated > Plants > Roots > Nodule | place: USA... | reverse complement strand
TCTAAAATATTTTGAATATTTAAAATATTTTTATATATCAATTTTAAAAATATTTTAGAATATAAATATTAGAAAAAAAATTAATAATTATATTTTCATAATATTTTAAATAATTATATTCTATTTAGAAATTAAATATAAGAATTTATTCAATTTATAATTAAATTTAATAATTTATAATTGAATTTAAAAAATAATAAATTTAAAGATCAATTTTAGAAAAGATATTAATATAATTTGTATAAAAGATATTAAATTTAGTGTCAGACTAAATTGAACAAAAATAACGAATATAGGGACTAAATTGAACAAAAATAACGAATATAGGGACTAAATTGAACAAAAAAAATAATACTACCACAAACTGACACGTGGCACAATTATGACTTGACACGTGGACCATTTTTTTGAAATTAAAAAAAATTAAAAAAAAATTAAAAAAAATTTAAAAAAAATTTAAAAAAAATAAAAAAAAAATCAAAAAAACCAGGAGCTGACACGTGGCATGTACTGTTCAAAAACGTTAACTATTTAAACACCGTTAGTGAAAAGGACCAAATTGACCACAATTTGACGAAAATGAGGACCTAATTGAACATAAAACGAAAATAGGGACCAAATGTATATTTAAGCCTAATCTAAATATTGCAATTGAAAATTTCTGTAGACTATTTATGTTTAATATATAACCATATAAAGTGAGTTTAGGAATAAGATACATTGGGTGAATTTTTTTATACCTGATGCTTGTTGATTTTTTTCTCACCAACAAGGATATTCTTCTTTCAAGTCATGATGTTGTAATTTTAAATACGGGTTCGAGTTGGGTTGGGTTGAAAAAAATTCATTTTTTTTAAAAATGGGTTGAACTCAACCCGGTTTACTAATCTACAAGTTAAACTGGTTCGAACCGGATTGAAGGTGAGTTGACTCACTTACCCCACCAACATTTTTTTTAAATTTTTTTTTTAATTTTTTTTTAATAATTATTTACTACTGCTAATTATATATATTCACAATCTCATATTTTTAAATGCTAGAATGTTGCTCAATGATATTTGAATAGTTTAAATGTTTAATTAATTTGATTGTCAAGTTATATATGTTGATATTTTAATCTTTAACTATAATCTTTATAGTAAACTACTCAAACAACTTGTCTTAAAACAAATTTTTCTAAATTAACATGACAAAAATGCGTAGTTTTATGTTATTTATATTTTGTTGAATAACATGACAGAAAATGTGTAATATTAGCCATGTTTACTTGGACTATATGGATACTTTCTTGGAAACGATTCATCATATATTGGTGGTGAGCATGATGAAGACATTGGTTGTTTATTTTATTATGATTGTCATCTCATGGGTTGTTTAAAAAATTATTTAAATATTTGAATACTTAACAATAAAGAAATAAGTAATTTTTTTATGTGGGTTGACCCACTTAACTCACCAATCCCTGGTGGGTTGGGTCGGGTTACAAAATTTCTGGCTCACCCTAAAATGAACCGGGTTAGATTCGTTCATTTTTAACCCAGCTCGTGTGCCGGGTTGGCTCACTTTGACATATCTATTCATAAGAGTACATTTAAAAACTAAAATACACATAAAATTAAAATCGAAAAAAAAAACTTCTAATATTTTAAGTGGCTTCCATGGATAGATAATTTGATTGAATAATATCATACACTGACTTTAAATTTATTGAAATAATATAGTTAGGGAAGAATAAAAATGTATTTAAATTGTTTTTGAATTTCTAGTTAATATTCTAGAATATTTAAGTTTTAATTTACAACCAATTATAATTTTTTTATTCATAATAAAAATTATTTTAGATACAAATAATTTTTAGTTTATAAATTGATATTTGAATTAATTATTATTGTAATTAATTAGTTTTTATCTGTAAAATTGGTTGTTATTTAATGATTTTTTTGAAGTGTAAATTATGTTAGTTATAAAATTATAAAATCAGTATATTATTTATATCATTGTACAATATGTCAAATTTCTATAATTTAAATAGTAAAATTATTTAAAATGTATCATTTAATATTTGTTATTGATAGTGAAGAGAAAAAGAGGAAAGGTCTTTATAATAGCTTCTGGGAAGTTATTTTATATGTTTTTTATTATTTCAGAAACTTTCTTTTATATTGATTTTTTTTATTATTAATAAATATTTACATGAGATACTAAGGTGCCTTAACCTTGTAGATGACTAATCATTGTACTAAGTGATTAAGGAATTTGAAATATTCAAAATATTAGTCCTCAAATTTGAGTTAAATCCATGAAGTGTGTATCAACAAAAGAACTAAAAATATACTTTTCAACATATGTGGATATATGTGGTATAACCGTCTTTGTGATTGTTGGAACTTCTAATGAGCTCATAAAGACAATTGATTGCTTAAAAAAATTTGAGATGAAAGATATTGGAAGGACAAAGTTTTGTTTGAAATTAGAAATTGAGTATTTAGATAAAGGTCTTCTTTTACATCAAGAGACTTATATAATGAAGGTGCTTAAAAGGTTCTAAATGGACAAGGCACATCTATTATGCACTCCGATGGTAATAAGTCTGTTAGGTGTTGATAAAGGCTCCTTTAGACCTCAAGAAAATGATGAACAACTTCTTGGTCCAAAAGTATCATATCTTAGTGTTTATGCAAATGCATGTTATTTATCAAATCCTCACAATGTCACAATGGTTGATCACAAACAAGATATTTGTTCACATGTGATAGCATAATGATTTCATGGCGGTATGTGAAACAAACCATAACAATAACATCATCACATCATGCAGAATTTTAGCACTATATGATGTAAGTCGTGAATGTGCTTGGTTAAGGTCTATAATTCAACATGTGAGACACACTTGTTGTCTATCCTCGAGAAAAATGGAAAACAACCATTTATGAAGATAACCTGCATTGTTTAATTGAGAGGGTTCCAAAAGATTCGTTCATTTGAAAATATGACAGATCTATTTACAAAGTCTTTACCAAGAAGAACATTTGAGCAATTGGTTCATAAGATTGTAGTTCATCATCTTAAAGTAGTGAGTTTACATAAAGGGAGAAAATTAGAATATATGATGAATAATAGTGTATTAAAACTACAAAATGTTTCTTTTTCCTTCACTAGGTTTTTATCCCAAAGGGTTTCTTCTAATAAGATTTTTTAAGGAGACACATTCTATTATCAATGAACACCCAATGAAGAAGTATTATGAATTAATGATCGTCCATTGATTGATTGATTCATTTGCTATAATTAATCATGTGATTAATTAATCTTTATGAGGTTTAAATATTTGTATTATCTATTTTTATTGAAAATTGGAATTAGTTCTTCTTCAAAACTTTTATCTAATTTAGTTTCCCAACTCTAGAAATGTGTGAATTTAATTTTTTTAACCAAATTTTGTTAAATTTATTTGACATTTTAAACGCGTTTCATGATAACATTTGAGTTGTCTATACCGTTTGACATATTTCTACTTCAATATTATTCGAGAAACATGTTTTAAAATATCACTTTCCTTTTCACATTGTTGTTTGTGCATGTTGCTCGATCTGTTATATATTCCTTTAAAAGCCTCAATTAATTTTTTTTTTATCATGTCCGGTCTTTGATTATACATATTTTATAAATTGAAACAAAAATAAAGAAACTAATATTGAAGATCACGTTGAAATAGCAGCATCTTTTATCCTATAATAATCTTTCAATGGCACCATAATTGAATTGACAACCACACACTTGTATTGAATCATTATTTATCGTTTTTGTAGTGACATTTGAGAATTGATTGGTTATTGGTTCTCTCTATGTCTGACCCTTTTTACTCAACTAAAAGGAAAAGTGAAGAAAAGTGGAATTATAACTAACAAATATTACAAAGCTGGCACACTCTAGTCTATATAGATAATGTTTGCAGCCAAACATAAATTCCATGAAATGATTGTAGCTATATGTTTATGGAATTAATATTGAAGTCATAATTGTAGCGTGTGCAGCTGCTAAACACTAATCATTGCAATTTTTTCTTCAGTAATTGTTCTTGACACTTCCACTAATGCGTATACAAAGAGCATATGTCATGACACAGAAAAGTCGAATTCGTTAGACATTGCGTCCATGATATTTATTATAAGCACAGTAGTCTCTTTATGCAGCAAACACATTTGAGACAACATATAGTGGCTGAGTTGTTTTGCTTTTACTGTAACTTTGATGTTCCTTTTCTGATATCTGTGATAAGAAAGAAAATGACGAAACTTAGCTATGTACGTGTTCATTCATTCATTCATTCATTCTTGAAGAAACATATGCACTGTTGCAATTATGCATTACAAAGAAACCGTGCATATCCTTTGATAAAGTGAAGTACAAATTGCAAATCCAAAAGGGAATATTCATGTCAAGTGCTGTTCTTTCATTGTGTCCGTAAAGTTGATTTGGTTAAAATGCAATAAGATCTTGTAGCATATATCATGTATATTTGTCCAGCGATTGATATATAAAATAAAATAGAGCAATATTAAAGAAAAGGAATACCAATTGCTGAATGGTAAAAGGCAAATATTCTCCAGCTTTTGATAATCAAAAGCATGTGGGTTTCTGTAATGGAATCCCAGATCTAAATCTGTTCTACTTTCGACCAATCATTCCAATTTAATTAAGCTCAATCTACTAGTTGAAAATTCAGAATTATTTATAATATTATCCTTTGTGTAACTCGAGTTTGAAACTGGTTTTTTAGAAATTAAACATATAAGTGTGTGTAACTTATTTGAATATCGGAATGATATAGAAATTAATTTGCGATCAAGCTCAATTTTTCCAGAAGAAGTAATGGATCTACATTTTATAACTGGTGAAATTAAAGGTACAACAAATATCGACATGTATCAAAAGTTTTATCAACTAAAGATAAGATGATTTTAGATTATACAGAAGTGAGTATAAATTTCATCTTACTTTGTAGAATTAAAACATGTTTAAAGTTCATTTTTTAACTATTTTTTTTCTGGTTTTACTTAAATTGCCCAAATGAATTCCAGACTAACATGTGGTTAACTTTCAGTTTGTGGGAGAAGAAGACAAAGAAAGAAATGAAGACATCCTTGGTGACAACAATTTGCTTTTCCCTAAATTCATATATATGGTTTGAATTTGAAATGTCTGTTTCCAAGCATGTCAAGAGGTTGTGGCAATGCAACTGGCAGGGTGGAGTTGTGGAGTTTGAATAGGAATCTCACAAGGCATTGAAAGTTGCAGCCTTTGGGGAGAGTGTTGGAGGGGAGAGAATATTCTAATGCCAAAAGAGTTCAACAGCTAAACTCCAAAATTTTATTTTAAACAATGTTAGAAAGGAAAAACATCATTAGATTATGATTAAGGATTAGCAAAGTAGCAGGAAAAGTCAGCCCACAAGGAGACGCCTACTCACATTTCCAAAAATTCACTGCCTTTGTCAGCTGGCTGTCTTCTAACATATTCTCTTTCATATTAATCTTAGTATTTACTCAAACTTAATCTACCCCACATCACTCATTAAGTAATATTATTATGCTATAATCATTCATTAAGTAAATCAGTTCAATTTTCTAACCCCAGGATAAAAAATGTCACAAAAAATAAACAGTAATTTAACAGTAACACCAAGCTTTAATCAGCAGTATTTCCTAGATTAGGTTATATCATATTCAAGCAAGTCTAAAGAAAATCATACACATATTACCCTGGAAAATCATGACGTTGAGGTTAAGCAAACTTCTTATACTCTCATCTACTTTTCTTTTTTTTTTCTGTGGGGAACATTCTGGCTTCATTCTCTGAAGACCTTACAGAAGCATATACCTCAGATACTATATATTATTACTGGGAAATTTATACTGATAAGACAGATAACATGAACAATATTATTCCCCAGGTTAAACATTTTCACCAAAACACAACTTTATTTAAAAGAAAAGGAACCTATATATACACGCAAAGATGTTGAGAAAAAGTTAAAAAGTAAACGACCTACCATCCAAAAAATGGAGGGTGTATGGTAAAAGGTTCGCTATACATCGATCTACCACTCAAAATTTGACCACCCAATTGACATCTTCATAGACCTTCAACTTGTGTTAAGAAATCAAAAGCATGTTTGACTGCCAGTTGCATCATCATCACGGTGTGATGATAGCTGGAAATAATTATTGTTTATGAACTGATAAATATAATAGTAATAATAATATTAATAAAAACAATGAACAAGAGTTCGTTTGATGTGCATAAAAGCCAAGTGGCTACAACCCTGTCAATGTACGTGAGACATGGTCATGTTGTCTTTGGACGATTATTCCCTTTTATGTTTTTTTTTCGTCTTTTGCTTTGGCTTAACCTTGCTTCAAAGTTTGGTGAAAATACAGACACACGTGCATGGCTGTTTACTAATAAGAGTAAGAATGCCAAAGCAATTAACAAGCTGCTTAATGAATCATGTATAGGTATTCAAACATTTTACAAGATTTTGGCATGTATATATATATCAATCTTCCTTGAGGAAATGACCTGAACTTTCACTTTGAGTATGCTGCAGAAGACCCTTAAGATTTTGCTTTTTGGGGAAAACAAAGATTAAGGAAGGCGTTTGGCTTTTCTTTTTCTAGTCACACTCAAACGAGACACAATGATTTTCACTTTTTGAAAGAAACAGCGTTTTGCTTTGATTTAAATGGTTGCAAGTGGAGTATTACAAGTTGAAACGTTAATATTCGAGCAAAAGGAAACAGTTTTCCCATAGACGACACTTCGTTACATATGATTGTAGCACTACACTAGCTATGTGGATAATAGCATATTTCTTTATTCTGGTATTTCATGTAGAGTTGGACAATCTATCCTCAAAGCAAAGCTACACTATTCTAGAGTAGGAAGCAAAGGTTTCTGAGGTCATGGCAGAAAAAAAGAAAGCCACAGATGATACATATATGTTAATATTAGGCGTGAAATATGACATATCTGTGAAATATTATTACAAACTTTAGATTTATTGGAAAACATAAAAAGGGTTATTCACTGCTGTTTAATTATCTGTAAACTCAGAATAAAAAAGTGATTGAATTGAATGAGAAAGGATTTGAAAAATGAGAAAACAAAAAGTAACAAATTATGGGATAATCATTTCCAAATGAAGATAACTTTCTTGGGAGCTCATCATATGTGTCATCATACACCTTTGCCTCATCTCCTGTTCTGTGTATATTTTTCTGACTGACCCCCACCTTCCCTTTCTTTTTCCTTTCCATTTCTCTCTCCTCGTTTGCTTTTACGCCCCCCATAGCATCTTAGTTTTTTATTCCACCTAAAAAGTAGATAATTAAATTGACTGCAACAGAGAGAAAGAGAGGGACAGAGAGATCCCATCTACCATATATCAGTTCATGTTGTTTAGGGTTGGAACCATATAATTAACAAGCCTAGCTAAGCTACCCCATTTCCTCACCTTTTCTCCTAATTCAAACACTAATATACTTCCTCCCACCTCACTACCTCTAACTGTTTCCAAACTCAGTCAAACTTAGGATTCAAGAAACACCTTACCTAAGATGCTACAAAACATGGATGATGGAGAAATTTCAAATGCTTTCCCTCTTCAGAACCCATCAACTGCTGCATCTAACCAACCTCCTGTTTTGAAGAGGAAGAGAAACCTCCCTGGAAATCCAGGCAAGTTTCTTGATTCTTATCATTTTCATCATCTTTGTTGCAATTCTCTGTCTTTCTGTGTTTCTACCTTTTCTCATCATCATGGGTATATTCAAAGTTGATTGCTTTTTTCTGCAAAAGAAAGCAATGGGTTTGTTGTGTGAGTTAATGAATAATCTTCTGTGCACAGATCCTGAAGCTGAGGTCATAGCCTTATCACCCAAGACCCTGATGGCCACAAACAGATTCGTGTGTGAAATTTGTCTCAAGGGTTTCCAAAGGGACCAAAACCTTCAACTCCATCGACGAGGGCACAACCTTCCTTGGAAGCTGAAGCAGAGATCAAGCAAAGAAGTAAGGAAGAGAGTTTATGTGTGTCCAGAGAAGACTTGTGTCCACCACCACCCTTCAAGGGCTCTGGGAGACTTAACTGGGATTAAGAAGCACTTCTGCAGAAAGCACGGTGAGAAGAAGTGGAAGTGCGAGAAGTGCTCAAAGCGTTATGCTGTGCAGTCAGATTGGAAAGCTCACTCAAAAACATGTGGTACCAGAGAATACAAATGTGACTGTGGCACTATCTTTTCACGGTACGTAGTTATCTCTATCTTTATTTCGTGGATCACAAACTGTTACGAGTTTTCAATCTCATACTAATCAAATTTTTTTGTAAAAGTGGTAAGTTGTCTAGTGGTATATATGTATGAAAAAAAAAACGAAAGAAAAGAAACAGCAATTACTATCCTTATCTTTGTGACAGAAGAAAGAGCATCGCTTTCTTCATGCAATAGTGGTGAGTTGAAACCCGAAAAAGATATACATAGATAAAATGAATCATGACGCTGAAGCCTTTAAACTGTATCTATGATATCTTTGTCTGACTCCTCCGTGTGCTTCTGCGTGTCTGCTGTCTATTTTGCTTTTTTAGGAGTAGTAAAAGGAGAAATGAGTCTTAGTGCAGTGAAAAGAGCTTGAAAGAACCCACACTTGCAAGGTTTATTACCTTTTGGCAAATATCTTAAACGACAAAATTTCTAAGCTTAGCTAGTTTGGAATTATCATAGATTATCTAATGTGATTATGAAATTGTTTTAATATCAAAGACTTATCTGGGGAGTGGAGTTATGAACCCTATATGTTATAGGGGTTGAACTTGTCCCTAATTGTTTTTTGTCTCCTTTCTCTTGTTCCCATTAAAAGGTGAAACGTAAAACATTATTAAAAAAGATAAAACTCTCTTGCTTATTGGTGTTACTACTCTTGTAAATAATTTATTTTCATAAGCTAACCGTTACAAGTCCTAATGCTGGAGCCTTGCTGCAGAAGTTCTTAACAAGAAATAAAATTTTACTATATAATCATGCCTTGAGCCTTCTTGCATGTTTGCTTTAATTTATTTAAGATAAATAATCGATGAACACAAGTCCTAAGAGATACCTAGAGAGAGTAGATAAAGGAAACAATGAAGTGTAATAATATTAAGGAATACATAAATATCCATCACATTGTAACATTTTCAGAAAGTTATATATATTTTTCCAATGTCATTTCTTGTAATTAATTAATTTACTGTTTGTCACCGATTTTGGTGGAGCAGGAGGGATAGTTTCATCACTCACAGGGCTTTCTGCGATGCCTTAGCAGAAGAAACAGCTAGGGTGAACGCAGCATCAAACATTAGCAACTACAGCATCATGCAAAACCCTCTAGGTTCAAATATGGCAACCCATTTTTCATCGTTTTATAAGCCAAATTCGTGCCCCGAGGAACCAGTCCCATGTAACCAAACATCTAAGGGGCTATCCCTTTGGATGAGTCAAACATCTCAGGCTCATCAAACAATTGCTAACAACAACTTGCATGAGTTTCATCAACTTGGGTCTGCCACAAGCCCAACCTCAATTTATGGTGGAAATCCACTTGCACCTTGCTCAATTCCACCACCCTCTAATTACCAACTAAATTGGGTGTTTGGAAATAAAGTGTCCCCCAATGGAAGCCAAGAGCTAAGTAGCACTGCTTCACTTCCACTAGTGAACAATATTGTTAAGGATAACCCAAACCTGCAACTCATAAGTGTTCCTTCCTTGTATAGTTCACAACACCAATCCCATCAAACAACCTCAGCGAACATGTCAGCCACAGCTTTGTTGCAAAAAGCTGCACAAATTGGGACAACTTCATCGGACCCATCATTATTCCTCGGGAGCATAGGTTTGAAATGCAACAGTCCAGGCCAAGATGGGAACAAATTTTGTGGTATGTACGGTTCAAGTTCTGTGCTCACAGGTCATGAGGGAGAGAATAATTATTCCGGTGATTTGTCACAAATGCCCCCTACAAAACGACGGCACGTACAGAATGAAGAGAGTGCATGGGGACAAACTAGGGATTTTCTTGGTGTTGGTGGTGCCAACCATTTACCACCCTTCATCAACCAACGGATGGACTTAATTTGATGTGGTAAAGTTTGTCCAAATGTGAAGCCTTTTAGTTTCTTCTTTTCTTTCCTTTTTTTTTTTAATTTTCTGAGAACATAATAAATGGGGATGGTGGATGAGGTTGAAAAATAAGAATATAAATGTGTTGAAACTTTGCAAGGAGGAAAAGGTGGGGTTGATGAAGGGTGAAAAAGTTGGTATAAAAAAAAAAAAAAAAAAATATTGAAGGGGGGAAAGATGAGAAGAGAAGAGAGATCCATGCATATTCTTTTGAATCCTGAAAGTTAACCCTTTTTTAAAATGGGTGGCTTTAGTTTTTGATAAAGGAGAGGGAGTGTTTGTGGAGTAGTGGGGGCAAAGGATAGAACCGCTTTTGAACTCCATTATTGCTCAGTTTCATCTCCATTGTGGACTCAAAAGAGAATTTCCAATCACCAAAAAGCATGATTCTATAGTACAAATAGGCTTTTAGCCTCTTCATTATTATAAAATATATAACCTCATGTACCCTTTCATTCCATCAACAAATCATGCACAAATGTAATATACCTATATATCTCTTTTCTATCAATGTCAAAATCCAAATTCTAAAAATAAAATAAAACCACACCCCAATTAACAAGGAGGCCATTGTATAGAGAATGAGGTTAAAATATATTTATATATGTTCTTCATCTAGGGCTTTCAACTTACACAAAATATAAAGTGGTCCCCACATTTTATAAGAGGCTGTTGATAAAGATCGACCTTTCGAGTTTGATTCTTCACCCGTTTCTATGTGTGTCGTAAAATGTTGATAATAAAATAAATATCATTTTTTAATTGCAATGTTAAGGCCGAGAAGAATCCTCAGATGGGAGAAACACGGTAATGGATCTGGATCTTTATAAATAAAGATAATTAGTTAAAAGGAAAATTTTCATTGAAAATGATAACCAGATTTAAAATAATAATAATAATAATGTCATTCATAAAATTCAAAGATATTTCGCGTTATAGTGGCTTTTTTTTTTTTCATAAAAGACCTAGTCCTGATTCTTTTGGTTTTCCTTTCTTCCTATTCATCTCTTTTCGTGCATTAAGCAGTGCTGCTTTTTCATTACCTTCGTTTGGGTGGTAAACCCATAATTGAGTGTTTACTTAACATAATTCTTTTCTCATTGTATGTAAAGAAATGCAAGGCGCGTGATTAGGGGGTGTAGTATTTTTTGGTGTACAACTTTTAGAATCAAACTCACTTATTAATAAGTAAGGCATCAAGATGAATTCAATTTCACAAAATCGACTTAGACTTTTTTTGTGCATTAAAAGAAATCTCACAAAAACCGGCTTGGAAGGTAAGGTTTGCACCCACATATATATATATATATATACACTTTAAATTGGGATGAGGTTTGCACACTCTAAATATAAATACTCTAACGAGATGTTAAAGGGTGGAATTTAAGCCTAACTCAACCTCACAAGCCGGCTTATTAGGTGAAGTGTGTAGCCACTTATATCCTATGAAATTGTCTTATTTCTAGTCGATGTGGGACTTCTAATAAGTTCCATTCATAAATTTATTTTTTTTTCTTTTTGTGTAAATCTTAACCGACAATCCAATGGTTGATTCTAAATTATAATTGCAATTTTATCGTAATTCTTGACAAGGTGACAAAATGACGAACAACCATAGTTCATGCAATGCTAGGTTTGCATTATTTGACTATGTAAGATGGGAAATAAAATAGAAGAAAAGAAAAAGAGGGAGAAAAGTATAAAGAAAGCATTTTGTTGAGTTTTGACTGCCGCACTGACCACGTTGATTTTGTTTTTACTTTTTGTCACACGATGACGATGACGTACGCGGTGGGGTTGGAGAAGTGAATTGTGAAATGGATGTTGAAAGATTATATGCCACAATTCCCTTTAATTGCAACGTAGCAGATGATTAAGGATTTGACTGGCTTGGATAATCATAAAGTTTAACATGTTAAATGATAATTGCCATGCATATGAGTGTAGTTGTAAGATCTTCTCCTGCCACGTATTGCATATTGCTTTCTTCTGATCTGACAACACAATCGTTATTTAGTCTCCTACGAACACCACATTTTCATCACACATCATCAGTGACACAACACAAAGTTCAGATTTTTTAGGTTTACCGAAAAAATAAAAGGAAAAAATTTAAGGTTTCTGAGTCGGAACGCAAGTACTAAGGAGACACGTGTAGGACTAAATCTGCTTTTTCCCTGCCATATCTACTGTGTTCTATGTTTCGACAAATTTATATGATAACGTAAGGGTTCGTTTTGGTTCCAGAATAAAAGTTGTTTGCATCAAAGATATAGCTGAATGATTTTTAAATTCCTTTCAAAAAGTAAGTTGAAAATTAATGTTCATTCACTTAGAACATGTTAAAAAATGGCGAGTCTTAAAGTTGGAGACAAGACACTTCACTATAGTATGTATGACCTGATATAATTTAAGAGAGTCACCTATTTGGTGAATGTGATTGATCAAAGGTGTTTTCAATTGGATAATCTATGCTAATTCTAAAAGGTGTGTGCTCACTTTATCATGTTCGGTCAATTTATCGAAATGGTAGAAAATCCTATATACCTAAAATAACTTGAAACATCTCGTAAGTCTTTCATATCACAACTGTCCCTGAAATATATAAAATCACATCATCATCATATATTAATTTCTGTATTTTACAAACGTAAATGGGTGCAAGTGTAATAGAACTTTAGTTTTTTCAACAATTGATCTACACCTAATTAATCCAAGATACTTTATTCCTTCACCTCCATGATATTTTCTACACCCTTAAGTATTTTTTAAATGTCACAATTGACCTTTAATTATTTGACCAACTGTATTAAATTCTTTTTAAAATTAAAAACTTCACCTTCTCTTTCCTATTTAATGAAAACAAATTCACCCTCACACTTAATTGTAGCTTTGTGGTCACTTTTGAGTTCAGATTTTCTACTATTCTTTTTATGGTGTTTTTTGCTGAGCATTAAAAATATACTGTGTTGGTATTTTAAATATTTTTTTAATATATTTTAAAACATAAAAAATAGAGGTAATCAATGTATTATAGAGACACAATAGAGAGACAACACAAAAAAAAACCAGCAAAGAATCCAAATTCAGTCACTCCCACATCCCACCAACCCTCACACTCCTCCCTCAGTCTCCTCTATTGTGCTTCACTCAGACACGTAGTGTTCATTCTCCCTACCTTGCTCTCTCCTCTCTTCTTCTTCTCCTTTGCGTTATTCCCCAAGCCACCATTCAGATATAACAGATAATATTTTTCTTCTTCTGTGTTTGTGTTTTATCTGCCAAGTGTTTTGCCTACCATGTTTACAAATTATTTAAAATGTTTTAGTTTTTGTAATATTTGACAAATCCATTAATTAGGAAATGGGAAATTAAAACCATCAGTCAACTTTCGTAAGCCAAAAAATATCGGAAGTGAACTTTCGTAAGGGAAAAAAATATTGGAAGTGGACTTATGTAAGGGAAAAAAACGTATCGAAACCATCACTGGAAGTCGACTTTCATAAGGTTAGCATATGCACCGCATGTCAACTTCGATAAAGTAAATCTCATATGTGGACAACGTTCAGGAAGTGGGCCTTTGTGAAATGTGAAATATTGGACTTTCGATGAAGGGTGCTTTCTAATGTCAACGTCGGATGAAATGTACTTACAAATGTGGACTTCCGTGGAGGTTTGATTTTCGGTGTGGACTTCTAGTTGTTTTAATTATATTTTTGGTTTATTATTTAAAATTTTATTATTTTTAAGATTTCTGAAATATTTTATTTATATTTTTTATTTTAATTGTTATTTTTCTAGTGTTTTTATGTTGTAATTTTTAATTGTAGTTAATTATAATTTTAATATGTTTTTGAATTTGTTTATTATAGACATGACTAGGACAATATGAGCATTTATACCTCATGGTGAAAGTTCTTCACATTTTGAGGCTTTTTGGGTAGGAGCCTAGAGTAGACCTACGAATCTGCTCGTAAAAGAGGTGAGAGTCGTCACGGAGAAGCTAGTCCATCAGCAGCTCCTGCTGATATTCATGAGGAGCAGGAGAATATTATCCAGCATAAGGAGATTGTTTCGGACAAGGACCACCATGATTTAGGAGGATTTCCTAGAGGACCTAGGGATATTTCTCTATTGACTAGCTATGTTGATCATGTTGCATGTGTTATTCGGGATGGTCAAGTTAGTATAGTACTTTAATCATTTTTTTTTGCTTAAATTCGTGGATGAATTTAAAAAATTTCTACAATGCTTTTTATTAAGACCGAGTGGACATGAAGTTGGTGTCTCATGGCCAGAGGCGGAACATAATGTTGACTGAGGGGAGCCGGAGCCACGACTCCCCTAACGTTTATTTTTTTATATATATTTTTAAAAAATATATTTATTTATAATAATTTAGTTTAGAAAAACCTTTTCTAAATTTAAAAATCATATTTTCCCTTTTTATTATAATTTATTTTACTTCTTTATTTGTTTTTTTTTTTTTTTTTCTTTTTTTTTTGTGTTGCCATCTCTTTCTCTTTTTTTATTTCCATCTCAATTCTCATCATCAATTTTTATTATTTTCAAAATCAAATTGCACCAGGAAAAAGTTGAGAAGCTAAGGAATATTTTGGATTGAACAATTTCTTCTTTTGAATAAGTTCATTTTTTACCCTTTTTTTTAAGCAATATGTTTTCTTCTTGTATGTGATTTTTCTATGCTCTAGGCATATCTCTATCTGTTAGAGATCATAAAATAATGCTCTAATTATTGATTAAACTCTTCTTTGTGTATATAGAGCTATTTTAGGCTTTGAAGTTGTGTAAGGGAATAACAATATTAGGAATTTCTAAAGTAAGGGAAGGTAAATCATCTATAAGTTATTAGTTTTCTTAGAATATTGAGTCTTGGTTTTAAGATTTAATTTGGGATATTCATAACTTAATATTTTTCTAAATAGGGGAGAGGTGACAAATTTATATTAGAAAAATTATGATAAAAAGTAAAAAAATTGATTCTTTTTTTCAAGTGGAAGGGTTGTGATAAAGATGAAAAAAGTACATCTATGTCATATAAACTTGAGAAACTTTATGAGAATCCAAAAATTAAAGAAAATGAAAAATAACTCTCTAAGGTTCCTAAAGTTATATATAATGAATTTGAAAATAATTTAGAACGTGATCCCGAGAAGGTAACTTTTGCTTTATTTTTTTAATATATTATTTTTAATGATAAACTTTATGCTACTCTTTCATATATATTATTGTCATATTTTTTGGATTCTATTGTTATGAGTGCTTGTTTTGAATAGAGAGAATGATGTGAGGAAATGAAAAAAAATATTAACTAGAAAAAATAATTTATATATAACAAATATAATTTGTTCCCCCTAAAATTGTTGTTCAAGTTCCGCCACTACCCATGGCAAACAACACAATTCTTTAACCGGAAGTTGACTTTCGACAACAACACAATTTTGGATCTCCACTTCTATAAGCAAGTCTCTTCAACGTAACTCGACATCCGAAAACATCTTAAACTGAAAGTCGACATCTGTTAATTATATTACTGGACATCCACTTCCAAAAGCATGGGAACATGGACGAAAATCCATATCTGAGAGTGTCTCAAACCGGAAGTCGACATCCAGTTGAGGACATTTCCGGATGTCAACTTTCAGAAGTGTAGGAATTTATTTTTATTTGTTTTCCAGAAGTTGATATTCGGTATATTTGTGAATCGGACATTAACCTCCGCAAAAGGTTAAAAACCCACATTTTGATTTCTTTGCAATTTTTTTTTTCATTTT
>Ga0214543_1008921_pt1 | contig 16020 bp, 7 predicted proteins | sample CNSS2metaG_FD_160094 | JGI IMG/M metagenome (GOLD analysis project Ga0214543, IMG submission 160094) | Root nodule microbial communities from cowpea collected in UCLA plant growth center, Los Angeles, California, USA - CNSS2 | ecosystem: Host-associated > Plants > Roots > Nodule | place: USA... | reverse complement strand
CGTGTTCGTTGGGAGACGACTTTGGGTTACTTTACCCTTTCTATTTTGTTGACTACTTTCTTAACAATACTGAAGTTGTTATAGATAAGTAGTATTAATTTGAACGCGTCAACGACAGCGTTATCAAAATGTTTTGTTCAAATAAATGAACGTTGGTTAGCAAAACTAAAGTCATTGTTTTTGCACTTAAATATCGAATGAAGATGAATATTACCATTGGTTGAAATAGGTTCACCTTATTCCAAGCCAGTTAAAGCATGAAGTAGACATGTTAAATTCACAATAATTAAAGTAGGTTAACAAAACTGAAGCCATTTCTTTTGAACGTAAATACAAGATGAAGATGAACATTACCATTGGTTGAAATAGATTCACCTTATTCCAACCCAGTTAAGGCATGAAGCAGACATGTTAAATTCATAATACACAAGTGCTACTACCCATATCACGCTGAGTGAAAAGAAAGTAATGCAGATTCACACTTACAAACCCACTACTTCACACATAAACTTCAACTTAAAAGGGTGACTTATTTCATAAAGTGTATAAATTATTTATTGCACCAACGGGAGTGCTTAAGTGGTGCTTTTAAAGAAACCTAAGCATCGAAAATGTTTTGCTCAAATAAATGAACGTTGGTTAGCAGAACTAAAGTCATTGTTTTTGCACTTAAATATAGGATGAAGATGAATATTACCATTGGTTGAAATAGGTTCACCTTATTCCAAGTCAGTTAAAGCATGAAGTAGACATGTTAAATTCACAATAATTAAAGGCTACTAGACAAATCAGGCTGAGCGAAAAGAAAGTAATGCAGATTTATAGTTACGAACCAACTACTTCGCACATAAACTGGAAACTTATAATGATCAATATATAACCCACAATGTAGAAATTCGTGAAAATATATCCTTACTACTTCCTTTAAAGTGACTTAATTTATAAAGTGTATAAATTATTAATGGCACCAATGAGAGTGTTGAAAGTGGTGCTTATAAAGAAACTGAAGATGGGAAATGTTTTCTTCAAATCAATGAACGTAGGTTAGCAGAACTGAAGCCATTGCTTTGCACTTACATATGGGATGAAGAAGAACATTACCATTTGGTGAAAGGTGTACTTATAAAGAAACTGACGAAGGTGAAATGTTTTCTTCAAATCAATGAATGTAGGTTCGCAGAACTTAAGTCATTACTTTGAACTTAAATATGGGATGAAGATGAACATTATCATTGGTTGAAATGAGTTCACCTTATTCTAACACAATTAAAGCATGAAGCGGACATATTAAATTCACAATACTTAAAGGCAACTACACATATCAGGCTGAGTCAAAAGAAAATAATGCAGATTTGCACTTATGAACCCACTGCTTTTGCACATAGACTGAAACCTTAAAATGATCAATATATAACCCACAATGTAGAAATACGTGAAAATATATCCTCACTACTTTTTTTAAGGTGACTTAATTCATAAAGTGTATAAATTATTGATGGCACCAACGAGAATGTTGAAAGTGTTACTTATAAAGAAATTGAATAGGCAAATGTTTTGTTCCAATCAAAGAACGTAGGTCAGCAAAACTATAGTCATTGCTTTGCACTTACATATGGGATGAAGATGAACATTACCATTGGTTGAAATGAATTCACCTTAATCCATACCAATTAAAGCATGAAGTAGACATGTTAAATTCACAATACTTAAGGGCTACTACCCACATCAAGCTGAATGAAAAGAAAGTTATGCATATTCGCTTTTACAAACCCACTACTTCACACATAAACTGGAAACTTAAAATGATTAATATATAACCCACAATGTAGAAATTCGTGAAAATATATCCTAACTACTTCCTTTAAGGTTACTTCATTAATAAAGTGTATAAATTATTGATGGCACCAATAGGAGTGTTAAAGGTGGTACCTATAAAGAAACTGAAGCATGGGAAATGTTTATTTCAAATCAATGAATGTAGGTTAGCACAACGGAATCATTTCTTTGAACTTAAATATGGGATAAAGATGAACATTACCATTGGTTAAAATGGGTTCACCTTAATCCAACCTAGTTAAAGCATGATATAGACATGTGAAATTCACAATAATAAAGGTTTACTACATACATCAGGCTGAGTGAAAAGAAAGTAAAGTAGATTCACTCTTACGAACCCACTGCTTCGCATATAAACTAGAAACTTAAAATGATCAATATATAACCCACAATGTAGAAACTCGTGAAAATATATCCTTACTACTTCCTTTAAGGTGACTTAATTCATAAAGTGCATAAATTATTGATGGCACCAACGAGAATGTTGAAAGTGGTTCTTATAAAGAAACTGAATACGAGAAATGTTTTGTTCCAATCAAAGAACGGATGTCAGCAAAACTGCAGTCATTGCTTTGCATTTAAATACGGGATGAAGATGAACATTACCATTGGTTGAAATGAATTCACCTTAATCTAACCCAATTAAAGCATGAAGCAGACATGTTAAATTCACAATACTCTAGGGCTATTACCCACATCAAGCTGAATGAAAAGAAATTTATGCATATTCACACTTACAAACCCACTTCTTCGCACATAAACTGGAAACTTAAAATGATTAATATATAACCCACAATGTAGAAATTCGTGAAAATATATCCTTACTACTTCCTTTAAGGTTACTTAATTCATAAAGTGTATAAATTATTGATGGCACCAAAAGGAGTGTTGAAGGTGGTGCTTCTAAAGAAACAGAAGCAGGGGAAATGTTTATTTCAAATCAATGAACGTAGGTTAGCAGAACTGAATCATTTCTTTGCACTTAAATATGGGATGAAGATGAACATTACCATTGGTTAAAATGGGTTCACCTTAATCCAACCTCGTTAAATCATGAAGTAGACATGTTAAATTCACAATACTAAAGGGCTACTACCCACATCAGGCTGAGTGAAAAGAAAGAAATACATATTCACATTTACGAACCCACTACTTCGCACATAAATTGGAAACTTAAAATGACCAATATATAACCCATAATGTAGAAATTAGATAAAATATCCTTATTACTTCTTTTAAAGTGACTCAATTCATAAAGTGTATAAAATATTGATGTCACGAACGAGAATGGTGAAAGTGGTACTTATAAAGAAACTGAAGTAGAGGAAAGTTTGTTTTCAAATCAATGAACTTATGTTAGCAAAACTGAAGTCATTGTTATGCACTTAAATATGGGATCATGATGAACATTACGATTGGTTGAAATGGGTTCACCTTATTCCAATCTAGTTAATGCATGAAGCAAACATGTTAAATTCACAATACTTAAGGGCTATTACCCATATCAGGGTGATTGAAAACAAAGTAATGTAGATTCACATTTACGAACGCACTCTTCACCCATAAACTAGAAACTTAAAATGATCAATGTATCAGCCAAAATGTAGAAATTCGTGAAAATATATCCTTACTACTTCCTTTAAGGTGACTGAATTCATAAAGTGTATAAATTATTGATGGCACCAACGAGATTGTTGAAAGTGGTACTTATAAAGAAACTGAAGCAGGGGAAAGGTTTTGTTCAAACCAATGAACGTAGGTTAGTTAAACTGAAGTCATTGCTTTGCGCTTAAATATCGCTAAAGATGAACGTTACCATTTGTTGAAATGAAATCACCTTATTCCAACAAGTACAAGCATGAAGCAAACATGTTAAATTCACAATACTGAAGGGCTACTACCAACATCAAGATGAGTGAAAACAAACTAATACGGATTGGCACTTACGAACCTACTACTTCGCACATAAGCTGAAAACTTTAAATTATCAATATTAAAGTTAAACCCATAACACCTTCGTTTCTAGATGTTCACTTTCAAAATTTTTAAATGCATTGGGAATATCAAGCTAGTGTTCAAAATTAATCAAGCCAATGTTGGGAATATGTATGAAATCGCATTTATAATAATTCCTTTTCCCAAAATGTGGGAAAATTTACAACATTTATTATACTGCAATAAATGAAAATCCACAAACTATAATTGAAAATCCACCCTTTAATGATTACATTGATTGATCCTTGCTTCCATGAGTGTCTACTCGCCCCTCCGACTATAGGCCACCACCTAATAGTCCACATGCGAGAATAAATTTGCCATGGCCATGATTTGCGACACCAAGTGGAGTTTCCCAATACGAACCGTAGTCCATATTTGTCCCAAGACTATCAAACTTGTCGGATAACACCGGGGAGGGCAATCTTCCGGAACCCATTCGTACAAGCCACAATCTCGCACACTCCACTGGACTTCCAAATCCACCAGGCTACAACCTCGAGTGGTCATGTGTTACCCCAATACAAGTTGCACTCGTAATTGAGCCCCAAACAAAGCATTGCATCAAGACCTTCATCCAAAGCTGTGTAAAATCCCTCGCGTAATCCATCACTGCATCCAAAACTGCCTAGCACAACATCCACGTCACTAGGTTTACTCGCGTTCTAAACCACCTGGCACAACACTTGGCGTCGCCGGGCGCCAACCTATTGAATTTTGGTCTAAGCCCAATTCTATAACACGCCGCCTAGTGGGACCACTTCCGTCGCCAAACGCCAACTCTCAAGTTTTACTCTAGAGTTCACTTTGTGGCCTATATCCTAGTGGTTTATACCGTTCTACCAAACACCACACCATTAACTGGTAATTTACTCGTATTTGGCACTCTAGAATAATGACATCTGAACAACTTAACTTATACCGACATCTGAACAACTTAACTTAACCAACTACTACCTAATTTGGATGAATTCCCCGTTGGGAACCCATTGACTCAGGACCTTTCTTAGCAATGCACAATTGATGTTCAACTCCTTCTTTAGTCAAAGGCAAGAAGAAAAAGGTGTTAATTCAAGTCACTAATTTTCGAAATATGTTGTTGGTTAATGTGCACCCAAATTAAAACGAAGTGAACTAAAAAATTAAAATGGTCTTATAAAGAAGATTCTTACTCTATATTTTATATTGTATAAAAAGACAATTAGTATTAAAGGTAATTTCAATTAGGTTTTTACCATTATGAGGTTGCTTAATGTGCATGAAAGTTAGAACATAGTGAATTAAATAATCCCATCACATTTCATGGTCGTAGAAAAACATTAGTGGCGCCTCAGACAAGCATGTCAAAGTGGACTTGATTTCATACAAAAAGTCTAAAACATGAAGACAATTGCTCCTAAAGGTAAATTCAATTAAGTTTTTTGTCATTGTAGACTTCGTTAACGCACATCAAAATAACAACCTACTGAAATTAACAATCCACTAACATTTCGTGTTGGCATAAAACCATTAATGGTGCCCCAAACAAGTATCTTAATGTAAATATTTGTTTGTACAAAAAAATCTGAAATAGGAAGGCAGTTACTACTTAAGTAATTACAACTAGTATTTTTTTTTGTTAAAGTACTCCGTTGGTCCTCGTATTTTTATTAGTCTCAATTAGGTCTTCATTTTTGTAAATTAGTACCAATTAGGTTCTTTCCGTTAGTAGAGAACTAACACCGTTAAGTAAGTGTCACATGTCAGCTCCTCGTTTTTTTTGAATTTTTTTACTTTTTCTTATTTTTTAATTTTTTTAAATTTTTTTAAATTTTTTAAAAAGAAAAATATTTATGTCACGTGTCACGTCTGTAGTGTGCCACGTGTCAATCTAATATGGTGACACGTGTCAAATTATTGTATGAATCTCAATTTGGTCCTCATATTTGTTAATTTGATTTGATTTGAGTCCCAAATTTTTTTTAAAATTTTCAATTTTAGGCACTCCAAATTTAAACCAAATTTTACTTTTATATAATGTTATGATTATTTTTATTAAAATTGATATTTTTATTAAATATTTTAATAATATTAATTGTATTTAATATTAAAATTTTAAATATATTTATTTTAATTTGTTATAAAATTATTTTAAAATTTTACATTTGAATTTATAAATTTGTTATTTTTAAGTCAACTCTAAAATATTGTTGATATGGAATATTATACAAATATTTCGAATATAAATTTATTAATCTATATATTTATAATTTTAAAATAAAATATAAATAAAGTTTAATGTAAAATATAAATTTAAATAAATTAAATATTGTTAAAAATATGTAATAGAAATATCACTTGTAATAAAAGTATCATCATTACATTTATAAAAAATTAAATTTGTTCTAAATTTGGAGCACATGAAATTAATTTTTTTTTTTAAATTTGGGACTGAAATCAAATCAAATTAACAAAAGTGAGGACCAAATTGAGATTCATACAATAATTTGACATGTCTCACCATATTAGATTGACACGTGACACACTACAAACCTGACACATGGCATAAATATTTTTTAAAAAAAATTAAAAAAATTTTAAAAAAATTCAAAAATTAAAAACAAATTCAAAAAATAAAAAACAATTCAAAAAAACGAGGAGCTGACACATGGCACCTACTTAACTGTGTTAGTTCTCTAGTAACGACAAGGACCTAATTGATACTAATTTACAAAAATGAGGACCTAATTGAGACTAATAAAAATACGATGACCAAATTGAGATTTTGCAACAAAAATGATGACCAACGGAGTATTTTAACCTTTTTTATCATTAATTGGTTGGTTTATGTTAATCCAAATTACAACCAAGTGAAGTAACAGCCCAATAGCATTCCATGATGCTAATAAATCATTATTGTTGTCCCAAACAAGTATCTCACTCTGGACTTTATATTTGGTTCAAAAAGTATGTAAAAGAAAGTTAGTTCTTGCTATAGATAAATTCAATTATTTTTTTTATCATTATTGGGTTTGTTAATGAGGAATTTATTTGATCCTATTGAACTAAATAACCTATTGCATTCCATGTTGGTAGACAACCATTGTTAGTACCCCAAATAAGTATCTCATTTTGTACTTGATATTGTATAAAAAGTGGTAAATAGGAAGACAATTATTGCGAAAGGTAATGTCAGTTAGAGTTTTAACATTATAGGGTTGGTTAATGTTCATCAAATTTATAAAGTATTGAACAAAATAACCAAACCACATTCCATGTTGCCAAAAAATCATTATTGGTGCCCCAAACAAGTATATAAATGTGATTTTTTTTTTGTACAAAATCTTTGAAATAGGAAGGCAGTTACTACTTAAGTTAATTCCAAATAGATATTTTTACCATTAGTTGGTTGGTTTATATGGATTCAAATTACAACCAAGTGACGTAAAATGCCCAATGACATGCCATGTGGTGAGAAAACCATTATTGCTGTCTCAAACAAGTATCTCAGCCTATATTTTATATTTGGTCCAAAAAGTCTAAAATAGAAAGCTAGTTATGGTCGAAGATAAATTCATATATATATATATATATATGTGTGTGTGTGTGTGTGTGTGTGTGTGTGTGTGTATTAATTAATTATTGGGTTTGTTAATGAAGAATTTATTAGATCATACTAAATTAAATAACTCACTAACATTCCATGTCGGCAAACAACTATTATTGGTGCCCCAACCCCAAACAAGTATATCACTTTAGGCTTGATATTATACAAAAAGTGTTAAACAGGTAGACAATTACTGCGGAAGGTGATGCCAGTTAGGGTTTTATCATTATAGATTTGGTTAGTGTGTATCAATTTATAACATAGTGAACTAAATAACCCAATCACATTCTAATATTGACAGAAAACCATGACTAGTGCCCCAAACAAGTATTTCAATGTGATATTTTTTTTGTACAAAAACTTTGAAACACGAAAGGCAGTTGTTGTTTAAGTTAATTCCACTTAGATTATTTTAACATTAATTAGTTGGTTTATGTGGATCCAAATTACAACCGGTGATGTAAAAAAACCAAATGACATTCTATGTGGCCAAAAAACCATTAACATCAATTCTGTTTAGACTTTTTGCACACACAAAAAAGTGTTGTTTGACATCAATGTTTATTGTCATCAATTTCTATTTCAAACTCCAACATATATACAATTTACGTGACAATATATATAAATCAAAGTCTTGAAGCACCGAGTAAATGTCACACTATATTAAGTATAATCAATACTTCAAACAAAATTCTTAGATAAAACATCAAAAATTGAATTCGTAATTTCATTGATGATTTAAAATTGCAAGTAGATTCATTCACTAATTACATCAATGTAAATATCTAAAAAAAAATACAAAATATTGAAAGTTCTTATTTTATATCAATGCAAATATAAAAAAATACACATCAAATTTGTTGATCTTCATAATGCTTATAAATTTCTGAGAGACACTTCAAATCAACTTCAAGAATGTAAAACAAAGTAGCTAGTAACTCATGCATTCCTATAAAATAAGTCAATGAAAGAAATTAATGAGTCAATATTTTCATAGCAGATTAAAATGAAATAAAATGAATTATACAAAAGATAGGAAACCATATTGATGGAAAGAGTTTTACTGAGGTTTTATATCCGGTATTAACACGTAGAAGGAAAATATAAAATAAGTGAAAATATAGATGTCTTGGTCTTAAATTCTAGGCTTAAATATCTTTTTCATCCTCATTTTCGTAGTGTTTGTTGTGGATGGTCCTTATTTTGACAGAATGTTTAAAAGGGTCCTCATTTTCGCAATTCGTGTTTTATTTGGTTCTTTTTTGTGATGCCGTTTAAAGGAGTAACGGAGCACTGTACAGGTGGCACTGTTTGTATTACGTTGCATTGGGGTATATTACGTGTATTGTACATGTGGCTAATTAACGTTAACTTTTCAATTTGGGGAAAATTCTGCAATTAGGGCTTGAGTTGAATTGCAGTCGCACTCTTCATCGTTGGAGGCGATTTCTTCATCTTCGTCTTTCTTGAGCTCGGATTTGCAGAGGAAGCAGCTAATACTTGTCATTTCATCGTTGGATTGTAATCGCGCTCTTCATTTCAATTTTCCAGTGCATCATCATCAACGAGGTAAGTGGGTTTAGGATTTTCTAGGTTGTGTTTGCTCGTGGGTTAGGGTTTTCGTAATTCTATTTTGGAGTTTGTATGTGCTTGGATTGTTGTGATGTTCTGCATGGTTTCTAAATTACTTTCATGATTTTGTGTAGTTTGTGTCTATAGGTGGGGTTCGGTAGGGTATTATTTTAGTTGGTTTGTTTGTCAGTTGTCAGTGTTGGTGTACTGATATTTGTAATGTTATTTGCAGCTGGTCAGGAGAAAAGCTATTTGAAGTGAGACACATATCCATGGTTGGAGATAAGTACACATTGAATGTGGATGCTCAACATTGTAGCTGGAGGAAATGGCTTCTGACTGCTATCCCTTGTTGTCATGCTATTGTAGCAATGAATTTCATCAATGTCAATACTGAGAATGCACCAACTGTTGAAACTGTTGAGAATGTACCAACTGCTGAAACTCCAACAACTCAACCACCAAGGATTGAAGTGGAGAGTCAAACAGCACCACTACTAGCCCCAGATGAACCATCTCAACAATTTAGGATGAAATTACAGATTAGGATGAAGTCATGATAACAGCTACAAACGTCTGCATTTTTAGAGGAGGTCATGTAGGCAATTATATGTATTTTAACTTTGCTTAAACTTCGTTCAATTTCACTTTTGTCAAACATTGATGTACTGCATTTTGATGAAGATGAATTAATGTTATGAATTTAACTTCTTCCAGACTTGATCAATTTAATTTTTTCCAAGCTTAGATCAATATCACTTACTTCAATGCTCAGATTAAGATGTCATTTTAAACAGATTGGGACTAATATCAACATAATCAAACTAATTCATTTCTTCATTTAACAATAGTACAAAACAGATTGGACTTTAAAAGATTACACATAATAACAGTACGAATAATACAATAACAACACAAGTAAACCCTATTACTAATTGCACCCTCTTCTCAGCAACCTTCAATGACTTCTCCAAATCATTAATTTGCTTCCTTTGTGTCATGATGATAACATCCTTTTCAATAACATCTTCTTCACACTACCATTTGAAAAAGTTGCAGCCCACATTATTCGAACCACCACTCTGTAAATCAATAAACTAAAAATTAAAACGAATTTATTATTAACACAAAAAAAACAGATTGTACACGTTAATCTCATCTTATAATTGGGACCAACCCCAAAATTTTCTACCAATATTTTTTGGAGTTCTTGTCATGCTCAAAGTTGTCATCTCTCTGCAACTACAAATCGGGGTTAATTCATTTCTCGTTGAACCACCAGTGCACGAAGTGCTACAACATGGTTGCCTCCAACGATTACAACCAGAGGTAAAAGAAGAAGATTGGGACCGTGGCATACCTATATAATGGGATTGCAGGAAGAAGATTGCAGCAACACCAATTGGGAATGGAAGAACAAGATTGCCAAAACTCACAAACTGTCCAAACATTCCTCACCAAAACCCTAACTCAACTATTTATCCCCAAATATCTAATTATCACACTTGTACAGTACACATAACATACCCCAATGCAACGTAATACACACAGTGTCACATGTGCAGTGCTCTGTTACTCATTTAAACAATGTCACAAAAACAGGATTAAATAAAACACGAATTGCAAAAATAAGAACCATTTTAAACATTCGGTAAAAATGAGGACCATCCGCAATAAACACTATGAAAATAAGATAAAAAAAGTATTTAAGCCTAAATTCTACATGTGTCATGACAAACCGTGAATTGAGTAATGAAGAAAGTAGTAGTAAAAGTAGGTTGTTTGTGTTGGCTTGATTGTAATGTGAGAAACGTGAGAGAGAATTAAAGTGCAGGAAAGGTATTGAAAGTGAGGTAATGAATTTATTGGGAGAGCATCAGAATCATATGTATCTTGCATTATCCATCTTTAGCTATTGTCTCATCCTCTTCTCCAATTATAATTGATCCCTACTATTTAAGCCACATTCATACAATCAGGGAGCAATAACTATAATAGCTCACATTTTTTAGTAGTCATACTAACTAAATTACTAACCTAGCATTTATGATTCATTTGTTCATTACATTAAATATAAACTTTATGACAATGTGTATTACTATAGAACACCTATACAACATTTATGAGAACATACATATGCCAAAGTGAAGGCCACATGTGAGGCTTGAATTATTCTTACTTTGAATTCAACCGAGTTGTATCACTTCCTCCTTCTATATATTCATAAACCAAGAACATTTGTCCCCTACAATAACATAACCCATAAAGGTTTATTATGTTGAGGTGCCTCACTCTTGTAAGTTCTTTTATCTCATTCAGAAAGCTCTATCACTATATTTTAAAAATTAAGGAAAACAAGAGATAAAGTTCTTATCCATGGAAGTTGTAAAGAAAAACAACTATATTTAGATTGGACAATACACATTACAAGGCACTTTTCATAATTACATGCTACGGTAATTTCACCAATGAGTTTACTCTATAAGTTATTTCATAAAATAAAAAGAACTATACACATGTGTGTATAATTAGATTATTATAATTAAATTTCCTTGGTTTGAATTAAATCAACTTAATAAAAATCCAGAAATTATAATATGATATCAAGAGATAAAATGAGTTATAAATATCACTAAGCTTATAAATTAATTAATATGGAAAACGTATCAACTATCTTGTCCAGAATTGTTCAAATCTTTTGGATATACAATAGTACTAAATACTCCAAAAAGTAATTTCTTGCCCAATCATATTATTTGAATAGTATTACATTTTGTCAAAGATATTTACTATCCATATTAAAAATACCATAATAAAAAAATAATGATTGAAATCTTAAATCAAAACACAACTTAACCTCATAAATAAGTAATTCCATTTAAATTTGATATTCCCAAATTTTTGAAAAACCATGTAATGATGCCTATGCTGACTTGTTTGTACTTCAACTCCAACCCATAAATATATCAATTATAAGTCGGTTTCTGATTTTGGCAAGCAAGTAAAATTGGTGTAAAGCTAAACCTAAGTACACCACTATATTACTTTACGTTAGGATACCTGCATGTTCTGACTTTCATTGTGTTGCTTAAACCAGAAGACAAGTCCCAAAAAATGACAACTTTCTTTGCTGAGTTTGAGATGCTCCATATTTAATTATATCTGATACTCTGAAACATATATAATCCACTATCAAACTCTTGCATATCAAATTATAAATTATGATATTAACCTAATCAACTTTCCATTATATTATTTCAATATCACTATAATTTAAAAATTAAGAAAACAAGAGATAAATTTCTCATCCACAAAAGTTGTAAAAAAAAACAATTTCATGGGAAAAGGACCATAATAGGAGATACCAACACATAAAATAAATTGTATAAAGCTAATAAAAAAATGATGTGGAAATGGGATATTCAAAATGGTAAAGCTGCGTTAAGTCATAATCTACGGTGAATATCAAACATGTGAGAGAAATCAATCAAACAAGTAATAACCAAGTTTTACTTTACAATCCACACACTCTTGAATAACATATCACAGCAGAACACACTATTAATTTGAGTTTACTTAATGATTTATACAAACAATATGATTGAACATGTGTGTACAGTTTTTTTTGGGTGCTCTGCCTCGTGATGGCGAAAACCAGAACACTTGTGCTTGTGCTTGCTATTTGTCTTTTGACCCTTCTTCTGGTCACAAACACTGCAAAGTGTCAAAAGTTTCTCTTCAACGGGTTTGATGGTGCTTCTGCTGCCTTAAACGGAGGAGCAGTGATTGAGCACAAGGGCTTGCTTCATTTAACAAACAACACTTAGAGAGTAACGGAGGAGCAAATTTAACTCGCAATAAAGACAATACCCCTAAAGTTTTGCAGAAAATAAAAATAAAACCAGAAATTTAAAAAAATGGCATGAAACCCTAAATCAGAAATTCCAAAAATTTCACCCTAACCTGCTACGAAGCATTACCCACCATCAAGAGAAACCAACTTTCGGATAAATGGGTTGGAAGAACCAACAACAACAGCGACCATAGAAGACACACACTACAAAGGAATACAAAGGAAAAATGCATCAGAAATGCCACTTATCTGAAGAAGCCGCTATTGACAGTGTCAGTACCGGAGGATGACAGAGGCTCTAGCAAATGGCGTCGAGGCGACAACTGATCCATGGTGAAAGGGGCTAGGGCTAAGTCCCCTGCTCCGCCTCTGCATTCTTGTGTGTATAGATGTAGAAGATGATGGTGAGGGGAAGGGAGAAGCGGTTTCCTTTGATCGGAAGCTAAACCTAGTTTTCGTTAGAGCGAGAGACAGAGCTAGGAAGGAGGTGAGTGTTTCGGTCAAGGAGCCAATGGAACCAAAACTATTTTTTCTTTCAAAATAAATCACGTACCCTGACCCATTTTCAATTCCAGCATTTCACTGAATGTCATGTGAGCAGCGAATTTTTTATTTCAAAACTTAATTCCAAATATTTATATGGATAATGATATTTTAACTTACTTTTAATTTATTATTTTAATTATTGTTAAATTATTTATTTTGGTTTTTTTAGTGATGTGATAATTTAATAGTGATTAAAATGATAGGTTAAAAGTAGATAAAAAAAAGTGAGTTAAAGTATTATTATCCTTTTCACATCAGTTTATATATCATCGAGTAAAAATAGGATAACCTTTAGAAGATGATTCTATCATAAATAATAATATTTTAACCCATTTTTTTTGACTCATTTTTAATCTATTATTTCAATCATCTATTTTGATTTTTTTTTAATGATGTGATGTGATGATCTAATAATGATTAGAACAATGGATTAAAAGTAAGTCAAAAATAGTAGGTTAAAATATCATTATCCCTTTCAAAAAGAATGCTCATGCATGAAAATGTGGGTCAAAGAATGTGAATGCCATGTGCCAACAGAGGATGGGAGAAAATTGTAAGAAGTAATATGTAAAAAATGAGACTGACGTTTGTATAAAATTTGTCTAAAATCTAAGTGAGGAATGAAGGGTATCATGGATGAGTACGGTAATCTGCAAAGGATTAAACATGTGAAAAAAGAAGTGTGAGTGAAGTTGAATGAGATAAAATTGGCACGTACATGTGTCGTGTGATTGTAGTAACACGTGACAAAAGAGGGTCATAATTTTGTTAAAGGAAGGAGGATATGGGTGCCACATGGGAGGTAGGAATAGCAACGGACGGGTACGAGTATCATATTCTCATTTTTATTCACATAATAAAAATTCATTCTCATCTCAACGAATATATAACTTTTGACTCATCATCATTTCCACAAAGTAACGGGTATATTTTTGTACTCATACTCATATCCTTTTTTTTACTGTTCCAAATATCAATTGAATATTTTTAAAAATCACACCAAAGAAATCATGATACTATCAAAATATTCAATATTAAAATAACATACTCTTTTTTCTTTTCATGATGTCAAATTTTAAGAAAAATATTATAGTAATATAAATCTCAAATTAAAGTATCAAATACCAAATAGAGAAAATTCAAATAATTATATAAAAACTAAACAATTACACATTACTAAAAGTTTATAATAAGCAAAATATTTATTAATTTTACAAATGATCAGTGGTTTTATTTGCATTCGATCCACCTACACATAGAAAAAAAATGAAAAATTAGATATGATATAATAATTGAAATTGAAAATTTTAATTACTATAATGTACTTTCTTCATCAGATTCATTTCCACTCATGAGAACATTTTTTTCTTTTAATTTTTTAACACCTACAAACACCAAATGTAGAATATTAAATGAGAATTCATAAAAAAAAATACAAACAATAAATACTAATAAATTTGAGTAACTTACCTAGATAGTTTGAGTTTCATATCCAGCTTCTTGTACACATCAAAGCATTTATAGTAATATGATGAAATCGACTACAGTAAGAAGTTAATATCTTACCACTGCTAAAAGCAGATTCAGAAGCTACAATTGTTATTGGAATACCTAAAACATCCCTTGCAATTGCTTAAAGGTTGAAAACTTTAACCCATTTGTTTCCCATCATGATAGGATATCAAATTCTTGTGTAATTGGCAAATCATCTTCTTCCAAGTAATAATCCAACTTTGTTCTCATAACTGTAGTTCTAGATTTTTTTCTTTTTTGCCATAAACTTTAAAAATTCATTGGCGTCATGGTTAACAAAAAGAAGAGCTACAAATTAAGAGTCAAACATTCTTATGAAATATATATATATATATATATATATATATATATATATATATATATATATATATATATATATATTGTTGACAAAAAGAAGAAGATGAACATCTTCCTCCAATAAGGAGTTTTGATGATAATGATGACTTATGAAGAAGTATGGAAGACTTGATGATGATGCATAGAAAAATGTTGAAGACTTAAAAGAATGTTTTGATTCAAGAGATACATTAAAGACTTAGGAGTTTATTTGTTTAGGTCTTGTAATTTGTGTATGTTATTTAAAATAATTAAATTAGTATGTCAAGAGTCAAGAAGGCAAAATCCAAGTAGTAGAGCACCAAGAGAATTTTATTTATCTGCAAAACTTACTGGAATAATCGATTATTCTTAATGATAATCGATTATCTTAGTTAAAACTGATTTTTGAGAAAAGCCTCTGGAATAATCGATTATCACTGCTGATAATCGATTATCACCTGCTAATAATAGATTATCCTGACTGATAATAGATTATCACAGCGAGAAAAATGTTTTTAGAAAAGTTTCTGTGATAATCGATTATCACTTATGATAATCGATTATCTATGGCAGTTGTGACTTAACTTTTCATATTCTTAAACTAATTCCTAAATAGGCTTCTATAAATAGAGTAGTAGGCTTTCATTATCAAATACACAAGAGTTAGAGAAGTCTGAGTACTTGAGAACTCTCTGTGGGAAGGCTTTGAAAAACCTAGTGTGGGTAGAGCGATAACTTTCATCAAGTGGGATCTTGAGTGATTGAGTGCTGCTGCTGTTGC
>Ga0214543_1008920_pt1 | contig 16024 bp, 11 predicted proteins | sample CNSS2metaG_FD_160094 | JGI IMG/M metagenome (GOLD analysis project Ga0214543, IMG submission 160094) | Root nodule microbial communities from cowpea collected in UCLA plant growth center, Los Angeles, California, USA - CNSS2 | ecosystem: Host-associated > Plants > Roots > Nodule | place: USA... | reverse complement strand
CAGATTCGAACGATCCTCAACGCTGTGCAGATCTGCAACTGCGACCAACACCTCCATTGCATCAGCGAGAGCAAACACAGATCCATTGCCTGCACCCGTGTCCGTGACCACCACCATGCCATCCGCGTGGCGGCGCGGGATGCGGACGGTGAAGGAGGAAGAAAGGGAAAGTGAAGGAAGGGCTTCGCGGAGAGAGAGAAAGTGGAATTGCAGAGGCGGCGCAGGGAGGAAGAAGGCTTTGTGAATTTTGAACCCTAAATAAATCCTATGGCTTCGGTTGTTAGAGGAACTGAAGCCATTGACCCTCTTTTGGCACCGGGTCTCCTTGGACCGAGGCCTATACCCCTGACTTCCAGCCACTTTTTGGCTTCGGGTCCTACTGGACCGAGGCCTATACCCCTCTTTGGCACCGGTTTTGAGCGAACCGGGACCTATACCGCTCTTTGGCTTCGAGTATTTGGAGAACCGAGGCCTAAAACTTGGCTCTAATTGCAAAAATGTCACCGCGCCATTATATGCTTCAGTTTTTGGCCAACCGAGGCATATAAGGCGAGGTAAAATGGGAATTCTGCACTAGTGACCACATCTATAACTTGACTAAGGGATCGAACAAGATTCCGCACCGCAATCATCTCCAACTCAATCAAACGTTGTACCTTGGATAGACCGTTCTCTTAGCTGTGTTTCACACTTCTCAAAATTTGAACTCATCTATTGGTCACTAAGACAATGCATTGTATATCAATTGTTTGTAATCATGTACTTGAACGAGGTCAGTGACGGATTTAATACCTTAATTAGGTTAACTTATTAATAGGGGTTAATTTCTTTTTTATATTATCAATTTGGTTCCGTTTTTTAAATAATTATACGGATATAAGTTAAGTCGTGCATAGTATGCACGAAATGCTATTGGAGACTTCTTCATATTGAAGTCATCAATGCTAATTACGACTTTAGTGTTTTTAAGATTGAAGTCTCCAATTACATTAGCGCTTTTAAAATGAAGTCGTGCAACCAAGTACGACTTAACCCATATCAGTAACTTTTTAAAAAGAAGACCCATAATGGTAATATAAAAAACAAAACAAAATTAATCCCTTTTGGTAAATTAACCATCCTAAGTAAGTGAGAACAATTAAGAGTAATAAATGATTCTTTTATAATTAGAGATTATTCAAGTATTAATATCAAGCAAGCTTTTAAAGAAATAACCAGAGCAAAATTAAGGGGGAAGGTGCAAACTAAGGGGATTTAGGCAAATTTTTGTTTTCCAGATATTTGGTAATAATTTTAAAAAATGAAAGGGGAGGGGGGGTGTTGCTTGCCCATGCTGAGCTATATAAGTCCACCCACTAAGTGTGGCCATTTATTTTTTGGTATGTGGATAGTATATTTAACAATAACTTACAATTTTAGAAAGTTGTTGATAAAATTTTTAATGTAACTTGATGTTACAAGTATGATGTATATATAGGGAAAGCTGTGGAAGAAAGAAACATTTTCTGATATGTACAAGACTTATTTTGAATTGAAAAATAGAGGAAAAGGATTCAAGTGGAAGCAGAAAGGAAGAACATGGAAATGTAACAATATCGAAATGTAACAACATTACCATTCCCTTTTAGTTCTGAATTTGTAATTGTTTACTTGATTGGAGAACTTTATATTTTTAGGGTTTCTCTCTCCCCTCTTCATTTATGGCCTAGCCGACTTCTACCTATGGTGTTGCCCCTATTGTTACCACTTAGTTTGATCTATCATTCTACACTAAATATGTTAATGAGCTTATAGCCATTGACAAATTAGATGACACTAAATATGAGACATGGACTTCAAACAATAAACTTTTGCTTAAGAGTTAAGGGTATGTTATCATCTCACTGAGAGTGTGATTTCTATATATGCTAGTGAACCTTCTTGTTGGTTGAAAATTGATGCTCAATTATGCATGGTTCTTAAATCTATTATGCACTCATTTTTGAAACTATTGTGTTGTAACTATGGAACATGTTCAGAAGTTTGAGAATAAGAAAAATTGTTATACATCAATGACACTTAATGTCTCTATGGTGTTTGTCACAATCTTATTAATGTTATTGCTCTCAAACGTCATGGCTTAATAGATGAATATATGGGTAAAATTCATTCTCTCATTCTTGACTTTAATAATATATTACCTCCTACCTCTACTCCTTCTCAAGAACTAAAGCAACAATTAAAGTGTTTTATATTATTATGTTTACATGGATTTTCTTATGACTATTACCGTTTTCATGATTATATTTTAGGGTCCTTGTTGTCCCTAATTTTGCTTCTACTTGTTCACCCTTTAGTCTGTACCAAGTAAATTGATTGTTGATTTTCCTGCTTCCGCTGATGATATTTCATTTTCTTTGGTATCTTAATGTAGTGAGCGTAATCACTATCATAAGCTAAGCAAAGGGTGTCATAAGCTTAGTTATATAAGGTTGATACGTGTTATGCCTTACATGATCATCCTCATCAATCTCCTCCAATGATCCCAACTTATCCTCTCTAACAACCATCTAATGTGGATTCTAGTTCACATCATATCACAGGACACTCTATTCTATACGAATTTCTTAAATGGTATAAGGATCGTCAAAAACTTAGTTTCACTTCTTCTATTACACACATGTACATATTTTGTTGGAACTAAATCACTATACTTCATTTAGACCCTAAATTCTTGGCTTAGGTTCCATCGATCATATTTTGAGTAACAAATTTGTGTTTTCTTTTATATCTTCTACAAATTTTTACCTTTAGCCATCGTGGATGATGGATCTAAGGTCTTATCCCTTGGTGTTGCCACTATTAATCTTTTTCCTTCTTTGTCCATTAATAATGTTTTTTTTCCCTAAGTCATCATTTATCTTATTATTCATCAATCGTCTCACCCATTTCCTTCATTGTGTTGTTTCTTTTACTAAAAATCTTGTTTGTTTACTAGACCAAAGTTTATACAAATGATTGATACTAAATGTGAGTCTCAAGGTCTTTGTCATTTATGACCATCTGTTCATGTTGGCACAATTGTGGATTCTCGGTCTCTCCTTCATGCTCAGTTGGGTCATCTTAGTGTTTCAATATACAACAACTTATTTCCAGTTTGTCTAATTATATAATTTTTTGTGTGGGTTGTGTCAATTAGGGAAACATAATCATAGTTCATTTCATCGTAGTATCTCATAACATTCGTTGTTTCCTTTTGTCTTAGTTCATTCTGACATTTGAGGACCTAATCGTGTTAAGTCTAATTATGGATATGTACTCACACTAATGCAAGAAAGGGTTTTGCCCGCGGTTATTTTTGCCATTTTGCCTCGGTTTTGCTGAGAACTAAAGCCATATGGTATGAAATTATGCAATTGTTTTGAAATATGACTATAAACCGATGTCATATGTGATGGGTTTTTTTTTCCTCGGATGTGGTATGAACTGAGGTCATATGTTCCTTTCTACTCTGGTTGGTGTAACAACCGAGACTATAATCTATTTTTTTAAATAAATATTTTGTTAATGTTACTTCCCACATATTTTAACCTGCATATATTCAGCAAACCAGACCAAAATAGAAAAAGACAGTACATTTTATCAAACCTAACATCATCCACAATCTAAATACATCTAAAAGTCTTTTGTTACAACAAGTGAATATCCTAAATACTATTGTACATTTGAATTATAAATTTCGTACAAGCTATCCTACAAAACTTTATGAACTTCGCGGAAATTGGTACATTACTTTTGAATGTCTGCAAATAAAACATTAACTTCAATTAGTATTTAGAAATACAATGTTGTAATGTATTTGTTTCAATCAAATATATATTACCGTTTTCTAACTACTTGTAATACGAGTTCACACAATGATTATAATCCATTACATTACATTGCTACAAGAAAAATCAAAATTTTTTATGGTCAAAATTTGTAAAAAACACTCAAAATTCGTGGCTAATGATGTTTTTCCCACGAACAAAAATCCGTGTAAAACATACTCGTAGAAAATGTTTCTCACAAAATTTTAAATTTCGTGGATAATTTCTGATGGAAGATTTTTGTGGAAAAGGCGTGACATTTCGGTGAGTAATTTCCTACAACTTTTTAAAGAATATTTCTCAGAATTTTGGATAATATGTTCCCATGTCTATTTTCTACAAAAATAAATTCATGGGAAATATGTAATTTAAAAGAAAAATAATCAAATATTAATTTTTCTGTATATCACAAAATTTATTCATTTAAAAATATTCAAATAACCAATTTATTACAAAGTAATATTTTTCTATAACTCAAATTATCCTATTAATTTTTTCAAAATTAAAAAAGAAATTATATATTAAAAACGAAATTATACATATAAGCCACATTTAATAATTTCAATAATATAACTAAAAAATTAAATCAGCGAAATATTAAAAGAAATATACATTAATAATTTTAATAGATTTAATTAAGATGTCAAACTATTGCAATGAGATAGAACTAAACTATTCAAGAAATTCAATTTGAATCTCCCAAGATGAAACTAAATTGATACAATTATTTTGCTTCTCATTTTTCTATAAGAATAATCAAAACCTTCTTCAATCTTGTCTTCCACAATGATTATGTTGACGTCGTCACTTTGCAAATATAAACCATGAAAAAGATCATAAGAATATTTTTCCATACATTATTGCAAGTTAAAAATTCTTAAATTTAGCCTATTCATAAAGCTAATTTTTAACTTGAGCATTAACCCAATCCTTTGTTGATGAAAAAGGATTATACGTTGATAAAAATTTCTTCAGAATATTTTCTAGAGATGAAAGTGCCAGGTCTGCAAAACAAGAAAATCTGCATCTGGTGTATGGAGAAGATTATCCAACCCAACAACTTTCTTCATTTGCCTGCCCTCCAGTAATGGTGCATGAAGAAGTTGAACAATAATGATCAAAATTAAAATATATCAATCTTTATTGTGAGACAAAATTACCTCGCTCAATAGTTTCTATGTGGACCCTAAAATTAAAATTCAGAGAATTACCTAGACTTTTCTAGATCTTGCAACCCAACCATTGTATCTGAGTTGCACTATGACAACAGAAACTCCAACTAGTTCATAGATGTTACTGAAAAACTGCTGTTCTCTCCACTCCGATGGAATTAATCTCTTAATTCCGGGGACATCACAAGATCATGTAAATGACAGTAAGGAATTATTGAAGATTGTAGGCAAAATAAGGAATAAATACAAAAACAAAGGAAAAGTAATCTACTAACCAGATTCTAATTAGGTACAATGATAGTCCCACTTAATCCAGATTGTAGAGGCCTCAAAATGTTCTGAAGAAAGTTGAAGACTCTTCTGCATGCAACTCCTCGATCATAGCATGCCCACCAGCATGAATGCAAAAATGTTCAACCGCTTCCAAGGCTTCCATTTGGGGCTGAAAAGTTTTCTCCATATGAGAGTGAGAAGAAAGAGTAACTGCACATAAGCCTGAAGCATTCTCACTAACAATGTTGGATTTCCTCATATCTACAGAGAAAAGGTTTGAAACTCTTGTCCACTAGTTTCTCTCCAAATAAAATAATTCTAAAGAACCACATAAAAAACCAAATAGTTAATTGATAAAGGCACGAATGAGTAAGAAAAATGAGAAAAAAAGGAGCATCATCATGTATCCCTAATTAAAAGAGATAGGAAACATATCCAAACATGAAATACAATACTCAAATTCAACCAACTTAAGAAACTGAAAAAGAAACATGAATTATAAATTTAAAATATTATCTTCTTTTTCTTATTCTAATTTCAGGGTTTTCTTGTTTTACCATAAAAGTACAATTTTCGTTTAAATGTATTAAAATGGAATTTTTTAAAAAAAATTACATAAACAAATAAATTGTGTTTTGGAAATACAACTTGAGATAACCATACTTTCAGATACTTCTACTTTTAATTATTCTTTTATAGAAGTCACGTTTTCTTTTTTTAAGTAAGTAGTACATTCATTAGCAGCTTCCTCTTTTATTTCTTTTTTATTTTTATCTTTTGTCGTGTTATTGCATGATTATCATAAAAAGACTTTCAAGTCTAATTGAAAGTTATCAAACTCAACCAAAGAAAGGAATCAAAAGTAAAAAGAGACATAGAACAATGTTGAGGTATTAGGGTTTAGAATTTGCATGAAGACATGTAAAGAAAATACAAACATGAAATGCACTATTCCAATTCGACCAATTTAAAACATCTTTTATATTTCTTTTCAAATATTATCCTTTTTGTACTTTTTATTTTCGTTCAAAGAGTTTAGGGTATTTTAAAACTAAAGCTTGAATTTCACTGTGTTCTTTTGAATGTAATTGGGAGGAAAAATAGTATCTTTCTCTCCTTTTTGTAGGAACTCATATTCTTTAAAAAAAATCATTTTTTTTTTCAATTCTATGAGCCTTTCAAACCGTTTATCTGTAGATCAAAGATGTATCTATAAATTTCACACTACTGAATGAGTTTCATGTGATCTGACACTCCTACAAGAATTTTTTGGAGCTAGGTATAACTATGGTAGAGGAGAAAGGAGAAAGACACCCTTTTGGTAGTAGATTTTTTCCTGTAAAAGATTATAATTTTGTTGCGGTAATTAGTGCTACGATAATTTTCCCGAAAAAATAATGAAACAAGTGAAGTAAGGAGTTTTGAATATCTGTTCATTTTTATATGATTCAAAATCCGTGAATGATGACGGAGGGTTATATACATTTCTACTTCATGTCATTTCAAGAACAATGTTCCTCACTGTTTCGACTTGTTTGTCTTACTTTCATACCACAACCATAATTCTGTTGAGAAAGTAACATTCACTATAATAAAAATAAGGAAACAAAGATTTGAATAAAACTCAGTAAATTGAATGACACAAGTGAAAGCAAAGAAAGTTAATACTTGTGTGAAAATGTTCAGACCTCTCTAAACAGATGTAGATGGTACATAGATGTTAACAAAATTGAAATCATGATCTTCTGCATCCCAAATTTGACTTCACTTCAAATTCTTTTGATTCTTGGACTTTTCTTCAGATGGTCTTGTCCTTTCACAATGAGGTTGATCTTCCATGGCCATAGCTTCTTTTCTTTTTGCTTGACTTCTTCTGATGCTTGCCAAAATCTCACTGTCTTCCATGTTGTCCAGTGATGAAAAGAATTGCGGATTCTCTTTTCTTTCTTGTTCAAGAAACGCCCCGAAAATCTCTCTCAGTATGATATCAACCGAATCTGTTGCATTTCCATGTTCTTTCATGGCCCTCCCTTCTTCTCTTCTCGCTTGACTTCTTCTGATGCTAGCCAAAATCTCACTGTCTTCCATGTTGTCCAATGATGAAAAGAATTGCGGATTCTCTTTTCTTTCCTGTTCAAGAAACGCCCCAAAAATCTCTCTCAATATGATATCAGCCGAATCTGATGTATTTCCATGTTCTTTCTTTCCACTTCCACTTGCATCCTTTTCCTCCATTTTCAATTCCACACCAAGTCTCGTAGATAGCCTCTCTCTATATATATATATACATCATATATACTTCTAATAACACGTCAAGTTACACTAAAATAAATCATCAATAACTCTCTCAAATTGTAATTTATTAAATATACTATTCACATACCAAAATATACATGGTCACACTCACGTACGAGGATAACAAAAACCATTCATTTATAATATAGGGTCTCAGGGACCAAAAGATAGTGCTGGAAAAAAGTGTGAAAATTCAGATTTTATTTTCTTAATAGAATCTTCAAGTAATAATGGCAACGATGCCTACCACCAACCTATTTAGAGAAACACTATTGCGAGGAGACTATGAAGGACTAGAAGGGTATCATACGTTGTGGCTTTTCTCCATATTTCATTTCTTCATGCATATGTTGTATGAGATGTCTTTGGCTTAACGAGCATAAATAAACCAAAAATTATTAGACAGATTGGGGAGTTAGACAAGATGGATCAGACTAGAGCGTATGAGGTTGCTTGCTTGGTAAACTTAAATTGATTTGTAATAAAGAAAATTCAATTCTGAAACAAAGGGGACACTAATTCTAAGTATGATGAGAACCAAAGACTATGTTTCACTCTATGCTCAAAATCTTTGTAGCTCGCTCAGTGGATTGCTGCCTCTTGCGTTGATCTCATCTGTTGTTCGTTAAGTTATGCTTTTTCTCCTCTTGAATTTTTCTTCTGTGCTCAACGCTGAAGATAAAATTTGAATTATTTTTTGACGTTCAATTCCGTCATCTCCAACTTCTTGCATTAAGTGGAAGTTTCTTGTGTTGGCTCAATTCGCTCAGTAGATCAATTCATTGTTTCTGGTGAACCCTTTCCCTACAACTCTAGACTTATATCTTTTGTTACCATCTAATTTTTCTTTTAACCTATAGACCCAACTATTTTGCAAAACCTTCTTTCCTTTTGGTAGTTTGGTTAAAGACGATGTTTTATTTTTCTGAAAAGAATTTATCTCATCTTCCATTGTTAGCTCACTCTTAATAGAATCATCTCCCTTCATAGCCTCAGCAAAATATTTTGGCTCACCAGCATCAGTCAACAACAAGTAATGTAATGAAGGAGAGTACCTTTGTTGTGCTACAATTGTTCTGCTAGATTTTTTAGTTAGGACTTCAGGAGTTACTAACTCTACTATTTGTTTAGGTTCTAACTTAGGCTCTGACTCGGGCTTTACTTCTATATTTTACCTTTTGTTGTTGATTAAATCACTTTCTGAAATTTCTTCTAATGATACTTGCTCTGACTGTTTATTTGCATTTTGAGGATTTTGCAGTTTTGTCTTTATAAAACATGTTTTCATTAAGAGTAACATTTCTACTTCTAATAATTTTCTTGTTTTGGTCATCCCATAGTTATACATGTTAGATCCATAACTAATGAAATAACATCGTTTTGCCTTAGGGTCCAATTTATCTAGACTATTATAGTCTAATAAAATACATGAAGCATAACAAAAAACTTTCAGATGTGAAAGATTTACCTCCTTTCCAGACCATACTTCTTCAGGTAACTAATACTCTAAAGGTACTGATGGTCCTCTATTTATGAGATAGACTGTTGTGCTTATTGCGTCTGCCCAAAATACCTTAGGTAGTCCTGACTTGATTCTCATACATCTTGCTCTCTCATTTATGGAGGATATTTTCCTTGACGAGTCATAGTGAAGCTTCTAGAATTTTCTTTAATTCTAGAAATTTCTCCTCTACTTTTATTTTCATCATATTCTTTATTCTGAGACCATCATTTTAGTTTTGATTGAAAGGCATTTTCGACCATGTCTTCTTCACGACTTTTCAATCTTTGTTTGTAATCTTTAAGAGAGCCCATTAGTTGTGTTACTGAAAATGTAGTCTAATCTTTTGTTTGGTCAATCGCAGTTGCAATTGCATCATATTTTTAGGGAATATAAATTAAAATTTTCTCATCTGACTAATTATTTCTTTTATTCTAGAATATAAGTCTTTAATGGACTCACATTCTTTTGATTTTTATTAATTCAAACTCTCATCACTTCCTTAAAACTCCCTTGTATTATGTTCCAAGCTTCCTTTGCACTTGTGGCACCTATTATTCTTGGAAAGATTATGTCATCAACTGCTTGTTGAAGAGAAAATAGAGCCCTTGAATCCATCTGCTTGTTTTGGAAGTAGTATATAATGGAGTTATAGTTTTTTCTGAAATAGTTGAAGAATTCATCTACGCCAGTACATGACCGAATGTAGCTACCACTGTTAGTATTTTGAAGTTGTGAAAGGAATAGTTGATGGGATAGAAAAAATGTGAAGATAGTAGAATGTGAAAGTAATATGATTTGTAGTTATGAGTGATTGTATTAGATGTTGTCTTAGTTGTCTTTCATACAAATGGTTGAACACATGGGTATTCATAGACAAATGGTTGAACACATGGGTATTCCTAGCCACAACCATGTGGATTGTTCTAGATTTTTGCCTATGTAGAATATTCTTGATATTTACCTCCTATCTTAGGCTTCTCTACATTGTTCTAAAATGGGTAGAAAAAGTAAAACGTAAAACAAGACAAGTAAGGAATTGAAAAGCTAACATAAGACAAATGAAGAAATGAGGAATTGGGGATAAAATTAATGAAACAATTATGATATGACTAGCCATACTAGTGATAGGAGGAGTATGTGTATATGTGTGTGTTTGTTATCTTATGTGCATTTTTGTCATAAATTTCAGATTCACAAGTTTGATTAACAAAGGAAGATCTTTTCAACAAGATGGATGTTGCTTCATCAATTCAATGGATATTGACTTCATCAAATCATGGAGAGATTGTTAGCATAAATGACTTTGATGCATGGAGATTTAATGAAGATATTGCATCGCAAATTGATGAAGCTTGATAGATTAGTGAAAACTTGAAGTAATATTGTGTTGGTCAACCTTGATGTGTGCTTAATATGGTTATCACATGAAGATCTTAGAATTAGAATATTGGAGCTTATCGTGAAAATAATTTGACATAGATTAGGCATCTTGTGTTTGGTTGTAGTCTTTCAGTCTATTAATTGGGTTATTAATAGATTAATTGGTTGGCTGCAACAATTCTGTTATTAACATATTCAATTAGCTGAATTAACTTTTAATCAACTAATTTCACTTAAGTTAAGTGAAATCAACAAATTGAATGGATAAATCAACCTGTTGAATATGCTAACAAACATACTGTAAAGTCTATTTTTTCAATGAGATCAAGAACAATTGTGATTTTGAGCGTGAAGTCAGTGTGAATACTTTGAAAATTCTTTCTCTGAAATATATAAATATGCAAGTGTTTGTGAGATGTTCTTCGAATTCTTGGAGCATTTTGCATAGTGTAAAAGACTTGGAGAAAGAGGTTTGGTTGGCTAGGGATAGTCATCACCAATGTTTAGTCATTCACAAGTTTCTAGGTGTTATCTAGTTTCTAGATCTCCAAGTGGGAATATTGTTGTGCTTTGTGGAGAGTCTTGTGGGATTCAAGAGTTTCGGTGTAGTTTTGTGTTTTCAAAAGTTTAATTTTGGTGGATTTGTAAAACTTTTAAAATATTACAAAGTGAGACTAAGGTTGCCTTGACAAACAGGATGTAGCTAAAATTTGAGTGAACCTATAGAAAATTCAGTGCGTTGATATTCTTTTCCTTTCTTGTTCTTTGTTAAAATCTTTAAGGAAAAGTGCTTCAAAAATTTTTTTTATAGTATTTTGATGTTTTGATGTAATATGGAGTTGTAACCTTGCATGTACTACTGATTGGTGTTGATCTTGATTAATTGTGCTTCCAGTTTTTTAGTTTATAATCAATTATGTTTCTTGCATAATTTTTCCATCTTTACAGTCTTTTGAAATTCTATTTTAATTTGTTGAATCGTATTGGTTTATTTGTATGACCTTTTGTTAAGTAAAATCAATTTGTTAACTCTACTTTCAATCGATTAAAAATGTGTGTTTCAGTAATGATTGTTTGCTAATTTGTTGGTAAATCTAATTCAAAGTAAAGCATTTTTATAAATTTGAATTGAACCTAATTTCCAGTCACAACTAATTCAACCTTGTTCCTGGCTAAGAAAGTCTTTTAAAACTTACAAAGCCTTATTTTCACAAGGCATATAATTGATTCCATAATCATCAATGCATCTATCTAACTCTTTAAGAAGACCGTCAAACCATTTATACACTTGGAAACTATAAGACAATGCATCAACAATGACAAAATTAACAAGTTGACATTAGTTCTGCGTAGGGGTTTGGGATTGAGTTTGTTTGCCATTATACTTTGGTTGTACAACCAAACCATATTCAAACAAAGTAAAAAATAGGAACTTTAGGCTTCAATTCTCAAGAAGCCTATAATTCAACAATAGACTGGTTGGTAAGACAACCGAAGCATAAAACAATTAAAAATACAAAAAAAAGTAATAAGTTTCGGCCAAATGCAAACAAGAACAAGAGAAAGAACGAGAACGAGAGTGAGAGCGAAAGCAAGAACAAAAGAGACCAAAATTAATCGCTCAAACACAAATAATTAACCAAAACAACAAGAGTGTTGTGGCCAGTGGCGGAACTTGATCAAAAATTTTAGGGGAGCCAAATTATATTTGTTATATATAAATTATTATTTTTATTTAAAAAATAATAATTTCTTTTAATTAAAAAAAATTAATTTCTTTACATCATTTTTTTATTCAAAATAAGCATTCATGACAATAGAATCCAAACAATATAACAATAATATATATGAAAGAGTAACATAAAGTTTATCATCAACAATAATATATATAAAAAAAACAAAAGTTATCTTTAGTCAGATGCATTTGATATGAATCCCATTTTAGATAAGCCCTTCGTACCTCGTCAATTTGATTTGGTGGGTATTGCCAAATTTGAAGACACTTCCCCGGATCACGTTCTAAAGTATTTTCAAATTCATTATATATAACTTTAGAAACATTAGAGAATTATTTTTCGTTTTCTTCAATATTTGGATTCTCATGAAGTTTCTCAATTTTAGATGACGTAGATGCATTTTTTTCATCTTCATCACACGCCTTCCTTAATATTTTAAGAAAACTAATAACTTCTAAATGATTAGTTTCCTTTACCTTAAAGTAAATTCCTAATCTTGTTTTTCCCTTACACAACTTCAAAGCCTAAAATAGCTCTATCTACACAAAGAAAAGCTTGATCAACAATTAAAGCGTGATTTTATGATCTCTAACAGATAGAGATATGTCTAGAGCGTAGAAAAGTCACATACAAGAGGGAAATATATTGCTTAAAAAAAAAGGAAAAGATGAACTTACTCAAAAGAAGAAATTGTTCGGTCCAAAATGTTCCTTAACTCTTCAATCTTGCTGTAGTGCAATTTGATTTTGAAAATAACAAGGAATTGATGGTGAAAATTGAGATGAAAATAAAACGAGAGAAAGAGATGGAGGCACGGAAGAGAGAAACCAAATAAAAAAGTATAAGAAATTATAATAGAGAAAAAAAATGTGATTTTTAAATTTTAAAAAAGATTTTTCAAACTAAATTAATATAAATAAAGTAATAATATATAAATAAAATAATAATATATAAATAAAGTAGTAATATATAAATATATTTTTTTAAATATATAAAAAATAAAATAAAATAAAATAAATAAATATAAATAAAATAATAATTTATAAATATTATTTTTTAAATATAAAAAATAAAATAAAATAAATTTGGTTGGGGGAGTCGTGGCTCCTTTCTGTCATTAAGTTGTTCCGCCCCTGGTTGTGGCGTTGTGGCGTCCCGAACTTAATAGATCAAGACCAACAAATATCGCTAAAAATAGACTAAAAATAATGGTTTTCATACCATATTAGGCTTTATAAATCTCCATATAATGCAAAAAGAGTTCTTGAAACTGCCTTGAGGAAGAGAACAATACTTCAAAGGAAAAAAAGAGAGAAAACGAGAACTTCTTGCATGAAAAAAAAAAGAAGCTATATGATCTGTTATTTACAAAAGACGTAAAGGGTGTATATATATACACCAAGCAACGAATAAGCAAAAGTTAACAAAACCAGAACCAATCTAATATACCCCTATTTTGCACTAATGGGATGTTCAACAAGCCCCAAGAAAAAAAGAAATAATAATACACAATCCAACAAGTGATTTATGCTCCCATTATCAATACAAAAGAATGTTTAGTAGTATGTGACGGGCCTAGTTGAATAACTCTTATTCAAGATTTTCGCTAACTAGGTACTCTCATTTGATGACTTAAAAGATGAGAAGGATTTTAAAGGAAAACATCATGGTTCATTTTTACTGGGAATGAGCTCCACAAATGAGAAAAGTGTCCCTAATTTTCTTTCTGAAATTCTAGAAGAATTGGTTTGTAGGTTATAGATGAGTTTAAAGGCACCATTGATAAGGGCACAAATGAGTAAGGAAAATGAGAAAAAAAATACATCATTCTTCGAAGAATCAAGAATCAGAACAAGACAAAGTGTCTTGCTGAACAAAAATTATCCTCGAAATATTTTTAAAGACATTAAAGAATGGCAATGGAGAGCATGAAAAGAGAAAAAAAGGAGCATCATGTGATCTTAATTATAAGAGATAGGAAACATATTCAAACATGAAATACAATACTCAAATTCCATGTGATCTTAATTATAATTTTGTTGCGGTAATTAGTTACGATAATTTTCCTTCAAAAGATAATGGAACAAGTGAAGAAAGGAGTTTTGAATATCTGTTCATTTTTATATGATTCAAAATCCATGAATGATGACGGAGGGTTACATACATTTCTACTTCATGTCATTTCAAGCACAATGTTCCTCACTATTTCGAGTTATTTGTTTTACTTTCATCCCACAACCATGATTCTGTTGAGAAAGCAACACTTACTATAAAACATAATGAATGAAACAAAAGATTTGCATAAAACTCAGTAAATTGGATGACAAAAGTGAAAGCAAAGAAAGGTGATACTTGTGTGTGTGAAAATGTTCAGACCCTTCTAAATAGATGCAGAGGGTACATAGATGTTAACAAAATTGAAATCATGATCTTCTGCATCACAAATTTCATTTCACTTCAAATTCTTTCGATTCTTGGACTTTTCTTGAGATGGTCTTGTCCATTCATAATGAGGTTGGTCTTTTGAATAACGGGCAACAACATTATTACTGGTGGAGACATCTTCCATGGCCATAGCTTCTTCTCCTTTGGCTTTCCTTCTTCTGATGCTCGCCAAAATCTCACTATGTGTCATGTTGTCCAGTGATGAAAAGAATTGTGGATTCTCTTTTCTTTCCTGTTCAAGAAACGCCCGGAAAACCTCTCTCAATATGATATCAACCGAATCTGATGCATTTCCATGTTCTTCCATGGCCATCGCTTCTTCTCTTTTGGCGTGACTTCTTCTGATGCTCGCCAAAGATAGTATACGGTATCAGTGACCATTCATATATAATATAGGGTCTCAATGATCTAAAGATAGGGCTTGGAAATTCAGATTTTGATAATTGTAAAAATTCAGATTTAATCTTTTTAATAAAATTTTCATATAATATAATAACATTGACGCAGATCTTCCGAAGGGTGTGGAGGTCATGATCTTCCCAAATTTTCTAAATTCTTTTATATTATAATTAATATATATATATATATATATATATATATATATATATATATATATATATATATATATAAAAAAATATTTTTTTTATTTTAAATTTTTTTTAAATTATAGCTAACATATATTAGAAATTGATTGAAATTAAATTTGATATTTTCTTATTTCTTTTATAAAACATAATATCTAATGATAATAAATAATAAAAACATAAAATTAAATATAATAAAAAATTAAAATATTTATTAAAAATATTTTTTATTTTCTTTCTTGTTCTTGAGATTTTTACATATTGTTTGAAAAAAAAAAATTAGATACAAATTTATTATTTTTGTTTCATTTTTCATTCGTTCTCTTTAATTATAAAAAAAAGTGTAATTCTCTCGTCTCACTTGATATTGAAATATTTCTTTAATAATTACCATTATTTTTATGTTATGACACTACAAGAAAACTCTTAAATAATGACCAATTTTAGAGATCAAAAAGTGTTTAGAGACCAATGTCTTAATTAGAGACATATTTAGAGATTAATTCCTTTGATAGTTAAGACTTTGGTAGCTATTGTTAGTGACCATTGTAGAAACTAATTTATAATAAAAACTATTTTCATTACCAATTTAGAGACCAACTATAATTTTTTGAAACTATTAGTTATCAATAATTTTTAGTTTATAAATTGGTACCTAAGTTAGTCACTATAGTCTTAATTATTTTTTGTAATTAAATGTGTGTGTGTGTGTGTGTGTGTATATATATATATATATATATATATATATATATATATATATATATATATATATATATATATATATATA
>Ga0214543_1008918_pt1 | contig 16025 bp, 7 predicted proteins | sample CNSS2metaG_FD_160094 | JGI IMG/M metagenome (GOLD analysis project Ga0214543, IMG submission 160094) | Root nodule microbial communities from cowpea collected in UCLA plant growth center, Los Angeles, California, USA - CNSS2 | ecosystem: Host-associated > Plants > Roots > Nodule | place: USA... | reverse complement strand
CATTTAAAGAAGTGATGAAGAAGGAGTTCGAGATGACCGACTTAGGTCTTATGAAGTATTTCCTTGGTTTGGAAGTCATTCAAGGGAAGGACGGTATCTTTGTGTCGCAGGAAAGGTATGCTGAGGATGTCTTAAAGAAGTTCAAGATGACGAGTTGCAACCCGGTTTCCACCCCTATGGAACCGGGCACAAAACTTTCTAAGTATGCAGATGGAGACCGAGTTGATGCGAGCAAATACCGAAGTCTGATTGGAAGTCTCAGGTATCTTACAAATACCAGACCAGATTTAATGCTGAGTGTTGGAATAGCAAGTCGGTATATGGAGGAACCAAGGTATACTCATTGGAAGGCCCTAAAGAGAATTTTAAGGTATGTGAGAGGAACTGTGTCACTTGGTCTGATGTATACTAGGACGGATGATTACCGACTAGTCGGCTACTCAGACAGTGATTGGTGTGGAGATGTTGATGACCGAAAAAGCACGTCTGGATATGTATTCTTCATGGGGAGCACGGCGTTCACCTGGCTTTCAAAGAAACAGCCCATTGTAACACTGTCAACATGTGAAGCAGAGTACGTTGCAGCATCATGGAGTGTCTGCCATGCAGTTTGGCTTAGAAACCTTCTAAGCAAACTGGAATTGAAGCAAGAAAAGGGGATTGTGATCCGAGTTGATAACAAGTCGGCCATTGAATTGGCAAAGAACCCGGTCAATCATGAGAGAAGCAAGCACATTGATGTTCGATTTCACTTCATTCGAGAACAAGTGAAAGAAGGAAATGTAGAGTTGGAGCATGTTGAAAGTCGAGCACAAGCTGCAGATATGTTTACAAAGCCGATGTCATCCTCTTTGTTCGAGAACAATAAGATGATACTCGGAATGAAGGACAAGAAGAGCATTTAAGTTTACGGGGGGATTTTGTTAGGTAAACTTAAATGTGAGTAGTTGGAAGTTGTTATATTAATTGTTTAGGAGATTGCAAAAGGTTAAGAGTGGGTCTAGCTATGATTAAGCATGCAATAGAGTTCATTAATTGTGAGTTAGGTAGTAGTTATATTTAATGAATGTAGTTGAAGGGTCATGTCCAAAGGCCTATAAAAGGACCATGTAGTGCTTCATTTCAATACACAACAAATCTAAATACAAAGTGTTTATCCATAGAGACTTGTTTGTCAACATGGTGAAGTAGAGTTTGACATGTGACAATCCTCACTTTCACAAAACAAATAATTCATGCATTGTTATGTGAAAAGTTATTTTATAAAAAGCTTCTCCAATAGGATAATGACACATGACCACTACCTATGTAAGAAAACTCTCCATTAAAGAGCTTGTCATGTGGTACATGTGGGATGCTCTTCCTAAACTGGCTTGATTAATATAATTAAACATTAAAGAGTTGTTGCAAGTAAATGCATATGATACACTAATTGATACACTATGAATATGTATCTTCTTAATTAGCATTTTGTAAACTCTGAAAAATAAAAGAAGCCATATAATATTTTTGTATTTGATAATTAAATGAGTTTACAGAAGAAATTAAGCTTATAAATCATATAAAAAACAAGCATGAACAGTAAACCCCCTCTTTCAAGAACTAGAACACTAAAGTTCTAACTGAAAGTTGCAGCAAAAAATATTAAAGAATGATTTGTGAGCCATAATAAAGAAGACAGCAGATGAAACAAGCATAAACAAATGAAAAACACGAAAGCAACTATGTATGGATTCAATCTTTTGAAATTGCACACTCAAAGTACTCAATAGCCTTTTCATTTGCATGCTTCAGCAATAGAATCTGTCCCACCAAAAGCTCGAACATACTCAGGATCCTTATCAAGGACTAGTCTGTACATGCAAATAATGCAATGCATCGTCAACCACAGATAAAGCTAAAAAATAAACCGGGTTTTTTTTTCCAAATTTTCTTCCTTACTCTGAACAAATTAAAAATGAAAGACAACTTACTTTAGTTAGGGAATTGCATTTTGAGTTGGGACGTGAATGTAGAAACCTATTTTAATATTGAAAACACTGAACTTATATTAAAATGGACAACACATACCCCTGCCAAATTTATTATCTTTAAAATTTTGATTTGATGTAATGATATATATCAAACTTTTATATATGAGTTTAGATTTACATCTTATCAGTATTAATCAAATCTGAAGGACCTAAACAACATTTCATTCAAGAAAGAATAGTAATTGACATAAAGAGGAACAAACTAGTGCTAGAAGAGTTGAACAACTTAGTGTAGCATTGGGAACATCAAATGAATAATGAATTTCAGATTTCAAAGAAACCACCCAAGGTCGTTCTTTTGAAGACATTCTCTCTATTGAATGATACATACCACAACGGATCGCTGATATGGCAGCTACACTACACTTAAAGTGACTAAAATTACAGTCACAAATGATGATAAATCTCACTGATTTTTAGCCCAACTGGAACAACTCTTGTGTGTAAGAACAACATTTACAAACTCAGTCGACCAAAAAGCCTTTGAATAGCTTTAAAACTGTTTTATGTTCATTATTTATTTTAACATGCTTTTTGATTGACTGTGCCCATAAACTATGCTGACACAAGAATTACCAAGAGAAGGGTAGGGGAAGCTATACATAGAAAACCTGACCAACGTTTAAGAGACTCTCATGAGGAACATTGAAGATCACACTATTTTCCCTGCATATCTTCCTGAGAAATGCATATATATAATCCACAGCTATTTTCTTGTAGAATCTTGAATCCCTGCTAGCCATCACAACTGTGTTTCCGAGTATGTGAACCACCCCAGCATCTCTGCAACTGTTCAAAAACTCAACTTCATCAACCTCAGTTTGGTTGCTCACATGACCAGAGGACCTAACAGTAGCATTCAACTGTGATGGAGAAGTAACTGAGACTATAGAATCCAAAGAAGAAACTGTTGGATTCATATTCATCGATGCTGTGATTGCATTATTGTTCAGTAGTAAACCTTCTCTTGATCTCTCAGTTTGTTGTTCATATAAACTGTAATCATCTGAATCTGAGCATCCCTCCATCATAGACTCCAGCTTAACGAACACAAAAAGGTTGTGGAAAAGCTTTTTCTCAAAGTCCTCATCTTTCTTGTGCAAATCTTTGTATCCGTACCTTGCAACGCATCGAAACATGTGGAAGTTCTTTGGGCCAATCCTCTTCACAAGGAACCTTTCATCTTCTGGGACAGTGTAGACAGGAAGATACTTCACACATACAAAAACAACAACAGAATGGATGGCTGGTAGGTTTGTGATGAAGTGAGAAAATATGTGGGGTACCCCACTTGCTAGCTCTGTGTATACCAGCCCTATTCCTGGGACACGAACAAGTCCTAAACTTGGTCCAAGTCCAAGAATCCATGCCATTGACACCTTACTGTGCATTTCAAACTCGTAGCGTTTCACAGTGCCATAATGCCATACATACATGATCAGAAGAAATGCTCCAGCAATTGCAAGAGGAGCCCATCCACCTTGATCAACTTTGAAGAGTACAGCAGAGAAGTACGTGCATTCCACTATCAGTGATAAACCAGTGAACACCACAACCAGAATCCAGTGGCAGCGCCACACTAATATCATGATTAAAATCATAAGCAACGTTGTAACCAGCATCACTAGCACCACTGCAGTACCTGCAATTGCAATGTAGGTACTTACAATTTTGACAAAAATGAGGCAGAGAAAGGTGAAAAACTGTGCTTCACAGCAAAGGAAGAATAACTTACCATATGCATTTCCAATTTGACTCTGATTTTTAAACCCAGCTGTGACAGCAATGCATAAAATCATGAGGATCCAATTGATATCTGGAATGTATATCTGGCCAAGGAACTTCTTTGATGTATGTACAACTTTTATTCTTGGGAAACAACCATGAGCATTGGCTTGCTTGATAATTGAGAAGGTTGCGGATATCGTGGCCTGGCTTGCGACTATAGCTGCTGCTGTTGCAACAACAAATACTGGCCAGTATATTTTGTCTGCAGAATTAAGGATAATCAATATCTAAAATTCATTAAAGACTCCTTAATTAAAGAAAGAACTTCCACCAAGAGGTTTGTCTTAGGAATGTAACAACATGGCTGTTGATCATATTCTGAACATCAAAAGTGGAAATATCAAGATAAAAAAAAAGTGAGAAATATAACAAACCTGGAATAGAACGATAAAACGCATCATTTGAATGATTCAAGTTATGCATAAGGTATGCAGCTTGTCCAGAGTAGGCTAAAAGAAGGCAAGGAAACACTAGGAGAGTAAATGCAATCTGTACAGAAGAGACTGGAAAGTGGGCTAGGTCTGCAAAAAGAGCCTCTGTCCCTGAAATAAATCATCACAAATAACCAAGCTCAAGTCATGTATTCACTTTATTAACAATTCTAAAATGCAAGGAAGAAATCAACAGTTATATATAAAAGGTGAAGATACCAGTTATGCTGAGCAAAATTCCACCAAGGGAAGTCCAACCATCTCTACCTCCTCGTTTTAGATAGCGGTATATATACAGTGGTGAGAAAGCTTTTAGAACACTGCTATCATATTTACAGATGTTGAAGATGCCTATGCCTCCAATTAGGAGAAACCAAAGAAGGACAATTGGAGCAAAGAGCCAACCAACTCTATCTGTACCGTAATGTTGCATGCTGAATAACCCAACTAGTATAACAACAGCAACCAGCACCACTACCTCTGCAACTCAGGAAAAAATGAGAAAAAGAATAAACTTTTAAAGACTAAGAACATAAAATGGTTGAATTTGTAAGTATAATACTTAACACACATAATGGTAGATAGAAACAGAAGAAAAATGTAATGTTACATTACAGGTGTAGGACCGTACCGTTACTCAAATCTGCGTGATTTACCTTGATGCCACCAACCGCAGATAAAACTGCAACAAGAGAATTTGTAATGAATATCTGGAACTCACTGAAGGGATATTCAAGATGGTACTAAAGCAGAAAATAAAGTGCACTGAAGGTGAATCATTTTATCTGCAGCCTTATGCAATACATCATCATACATATAAAAAGGTGAACTACTTCATGAAATCAATTTCTGACACAATGCATACCAGATATAGCTGGGGTAAGAATTCCATCTCCGATCACCATGCAAGTACCAACAAGGGCGAGAATAAGAATGATATCCTTAATATAAGGTTGTTCCTCTAACCATCTCTTGGTTTTCGCGGCAAATGACTTTTCACGGATGGTAGATCGACTATATGTTGTTAGCTGTTCATCCGTACGATGCTGGTTGGGAATAGTTCTAATATTTGCATGTCGACAGAGCAAAGAATAAAGAGCCAACGTTCCACCTGCTCCATAGATTTCCAACAGTATCAACAGATACACATGTTCATGTTCATGTCATACGTTGAAATACTAGTATTCTGAGCTATTTCCTTAATCCAACCATAAATATATTAATTACCAAAATCAAACACATACCTTGACCATTGTCATTCGCTCGTAATACAATAAGAACATATTTGACCAGCGGCACCAGAGTAAGAGAGTATATAATCAAAGAAAGAGCTCCAATCACATCCTCCGGGTTGTCAATTCCACGAGGAAATGTATTATAGAAAACGTATAAGGGGGAAGTTCCCAAATCTCCATACACTACTCCAAGACTCTGATATGCAAGCCGCAGAAGCAACAGTGTAGAAAATTTCTGAACAAATCAAACCAATAACATCAATAAATTATACACCAAATTCTCTAGCTAGCATAATATCTTTTCAAATACCAAAGAAAACTGAATCCATCAAAAGAAATCATGTGAAGGGGGATTTGCATCATACTTTTTCTCTGTACATGTTTTTGAGCCTTTCACCTTCTTCATCCATTGGCTGGTCAATCCTCTGTTCTAAAACCCACATACCGCCTCTGCTATCACTGTCTTCACCAAACTCAGTTGAAGCCATTTCGTGCTCAGTTCAATAACTTCTTCTGTTACTCTATCTTTGAAACGAAACGTCAAACAGTTAGTTATCTGAACAAAAACCAACGAAAGTTTAAAGTAAACTCTCATGAAATCTATGCCTACTATAACCAAAGGTCCAAACTAACCTATAAAATTTGGAAAAGCAAGCAAATATGGCTATTTCAACGAGTGCTTCCATCACCATCAATCCCATCTTTGAAAACAAAAAAATTTACAAACCCAATTTATATAGGCCTAGCCTTTACAAACCAAAGCAAAGCATATTCAAACCAACTGCAGACATAAGAAGAATAAAAAAACTAACAGCGCCAAAAGCCTTTAAAGACAAAATTCTGATGCAGTTGAGTTTCTCATTAGAATTGTAGTTTCACGCAATTTGTATGATAAAAGTTTGTATTAAGGATTAACAGTTATGCCAAAAACACCCGCATCTGAGTTTTTCCCCAGTTGCTTTTCAGCCAAAACCATACAATTATTCAAATTAGCTTTTAGCTGAAACCATTTTTAATCAGATAAGATTATAAACTTTTCAACTCATAAATCATAATAATCTGAAATTCAAAATTGAAAAGTCAAGAATTGGTGAAAACCAATCCTCACCTTCCCTAGACTGTCGCAAAAACCTGGTACTCGTGACCCTCAAAGTGTATTCAGCAGAAACAGTATTAGCAGCAGATTGGTGTCAGCCACAGAACCAAAACCGAAGCTGAGATTCATCAGGTATCCAACACAAGATAGTTTCAGGTCGCGAGGAAGAGAAAACCAAAAGGGTAACGTTAAGGCTGAACACTGTCAGTGTCCCACAACAGACAAAAATTCACAGAGCAGGAGAGAGAAAATACATGATACAGTACAGCCACTTGTTTTTGTTTCTTTGGATTGTTCCTTTATATTAATTGAATGCATATGCATCACTATTTTTGTGATAATCTTATACCCCATATGCAAAATGACATGGAAGGGATAACTTCTATTCCAACCTGGTTTTATCATGAGTGATGCAATGACCAAGAACAAAAAGTTAACGCTGTCTGATGAGTATTGTTGCGGCATGTCAATGATAGATATCATTATTATTCCAAGTGTTCCTTTCAATTGAATAGGGTTCAGAATTTTTCAAAATATGCTCTATATCTAATTTAGATCCAGTAAAATATATCGGATCTAAAATCTAAACTTACTTGGAATTTTTTTTATTTAGGTTCGATTTAACTCTTCATTGGGTGGGTTATAGTTAACTGTTATTTATTAACTTCTTCAGCAATATATTTATAATAACATTAATTTAGATACCGTGCAAATAATTATAATACAAAGCACCTATTCTCACAATCTTAATCATATATATGAAGATGTAAACAAAGTTCGGCTATAGGTTAATTTTAACCTTATATCATTAACTACTTAATCGTTGACTTACGATTAGTCTAACAAGAAATGAGTAAAAAATTTATTGTTGATTTTATTAAATAATAAATAGGAAGTGGCCCTCATGTTGGTTGGCTCACATTAACAAATTAATGTTGAAAAATTTGTTAATTATTAACACTATTTATTTTAGAGTAACTAAAGCTAGGTCAACCTCAAAATTATTAACTTAATTATTTAAATGGTCAAACTCAAATTTATATAATTACGACGTTAATTATTTGTAGATATCATTTTGTATACATTGTGCTATGTTATAGATGCAATTTATTTTAGGAATCATTTGATGACTAACAATCTTCGCACTTAAATAAACTTTTGTTCTTCAAATTTGAGACGAATGTGTCTAAATTAAAATTAAAAAATGATTTGTACTCTTATAATTTTAAAAGTGGAATTTTTATTCTTTGAGGAAAGCATCCCAGAAACTTAGAATGAAAATATTAGTCAACCTCCTTTTCACTGTTACTTCTTTAATCCTTACCTTTTTCATTTACATAGCGTAAGACCATGAAACGTTATAATAGCTAAAGTGTATATATTCTATGTGATTTATTGTTTTTATTTAAAAAAATTATTGTTTACTAATTATTTAAAATATTTATTTTATTTAAAAAATATATAAAGTAGTTATTGTATAATTTTTTTTTAAAAGAAATATAAAGTAGTTATTATAATATAAGTAAGTTATATATAATAGTTATTTTTTAAACAAAGTTATTAAAAAGGTATAAAATTGATTATGTGTGTGATTTTCACTATATACAATAGATTTAAAAAGATTTTATGAGAAACATAAACAGAAGGATAGAAAAAAATATATTTAATGTTTTATTTTTTGTTTATTGAGATTTTCTATAAATGAGAAATAAAGTTTTATTTTAAATTATGTAATTTGTATTAATTATATTTGTGTTATATATAGATATTTTCTAACAAAAAAAAAGATAGAAAAAAATATATCTCATATTTTATTTTTGTTTCTTGAGATGTTCAATAAAATAGAAATAAATTTTTATTTTAAATTATTTAATTTGTATTAATTATGGATTTTAGGAAGAAAAAGTTGGGTATTATACATACAAATAAGAATTTAAAAAATAAGCGTACATTGAATAAATAAAATACATTTATGCTTTAAAATTTAATTTATTAAATATGAGTTTTTCAAAGAGAATCACCATATAAATACAATACTAATAAGACATATGTTTAATATACATATAATAATATAAAGGATTGACATGATTTCTAATCTAACATTTTTAAGACAATAGTTTCATGACTTCTTATCTTTAGGTTGTATTTACTTTTCTCAATTTTACTCAATATAAAATTTTAGTATCGCACTTGAATTCCTAACCATTAAAATTGAAATTAAGGGTATCACAAGAAGGTAAATTAGACGAAGACATTGAAGCTTCCAATCTAAACTAATTATGTATAGTTTGTCAAATTGATAGGATAGAGTTGAGTTGACATTTTTTTTCTAAATAAAAGTTAAAATAAAAAATAATATTTTTGTAACACATTACTTAAAGATACAAATATACAATAATTAATTTTAACAATTACAAATTAAGTTTCAATTATTCATTACAATAAAATAATTTATTATATAAATAACAAAATTTATTAAATTAAACACAATAATTAATTAATTAAAACTTAAAAGAATACTCATAATGTACTTTTAATTGGTAGATCATGACACCTGGTTCCTAGCACACCAATTATAAAAGAAGTCAAAATGGCCAAAATGAAGCAAAGTGATCTATTTTAGCATCTTACTCACAAGTTTGTGAAAGTGAGTGTGGAGGGAGAATAATATCGACAGAAAAAAGGTAGTAATGTTTGGGATTTTGGGAGAGAGGGGAAACAAAGAAACAAACATGGTTCCTTGATGATGTTGAAAAGTTATAGAAGCTTATGGAACAAAGTTGTACAGTAGTCGTGTTATTACTAGAAGGAACATTTTTAAGATATATTCGTCTTTTCTTTTTCTTCTCATACCAAAATGTCAGTAAATGTATAAATTTTCTTGGCAAATACACTCAAAGATTGGCTACAATATCACATAAATTTCTTAACAAATTTGTCTTCTCGTTGTTTGTTCATTGTTTCAGTACTTATACATGAATCTTTCAAAAGAGAGTGAAGACATTAAGAAAGTTTTGAAGTTGTTTATCTACTTGTGGATGGAGATGGAATATCCTATCATTGTTTAATAAATAACATGTCACCAATTTTTTTTCCTAATTTAATATTTTCCTTTAGATTTTTGAAAAACTTTGAATCTATACGACATTTTATATTTTTCCTTGGTTGTTGTTATCTTTAATTCAAATATCTTTGTTAGTTTTTTATTTCCATGTTTACCTTGGTTGTGTTGTGTCTTTCTTTAGGTCACATATTAGGCTAAAAAGATGTGTTTGGGATTTTCTTGTTATGTATAAACAAACTAATATAAAAATCAATATTTTTTATGTAGAAATTATTGGGGTGGTTCAATCTTAACTTAGTACTCAATTAGCTTTACAAAATTATTGTATAATTGAAATAATTAACATTTAATTTGCCCATGTATCATACCAAATATTTAGTGTTTTTAGAAACGTTTACCAAAATTTAGTATAAGTTTCAAATGACTTTGTATTTTTTTTTTACTCTTATTTTTATTTTGTATATAATTTCTTTTTAATTGCGCGATTTAGATGTTCTCATGTGTTAACTTTAAGTTGAATGTTCTATTGTTAGTTTTTTCCTAATAATTTTATGAAGTTTTTTTTTCTTAAATTAAGATCGTTCGTAATTATTTTTTAAGTTGAAATCGATTATTAATTTTATGATAATGTTTATTGAAATTTTTTTGATTAATTTTGCTTAAGATTTTTCGTAGTAATTGTTTTTCGAGAATTTTAGCTCAATGTTTTGTGAGTCAAATCAATTCGATGTGGATTTTTTATAACAATACTAACAAATAATTATTTTTTCAATTTAAATTTGAGTGTTTTAATTTGGGATCCCATAATTAACACAAAATTGATGTGTAAACTGTTTATGTTGTAATTAATTTCTCGATATACTTAATTCATGTATTGTCTTTTGATGTGAATGACAATTAAGAATTTATGCATTTTCTTTTAATAATTAGATTTTTCTTTTGGTTTAGATGAGAATGAAGTGATGTGAATGCAAATGGATTAGTGTGAATGGGGATGGTGAAGATAAAGATGGATTAAAACAAAGGTAAATATAAGTTTATCCATCGCAATAAAATTATGGACCAAAAAATTATCGACCAAATTGAAAAGGATTTTAGTTAATATTGACATAAAAATACCAATAATTGATACTTTTCAAATTAGTAAATATTATTTAATTTAAAATAAAATTTTATATTTGATGATAATTAAATAAAAAAATTAAAATAAAACAAATTAAAAAGCATTCGTGTCCAAAGAATTAGTTTCTACATTTGTTAGTATTATCTTCTACCATGCTTTTAATTTGTTTCTCAATTTATTAGCAGTTATCTTCTATGCATCTCTGTTCTATTTCATTGATACCAGATTTCTAAAGAAAGGATAATTATTTAAAAACATTAAAAATAAGAAACAGTAAGAAGAAAATGTAAATAGCAAAACCTTTTCCAAAAACTTTCTCTATCACCTCACATTGTTCTGCCTCTAGTCAATCATGAAACATCAAACATCAGCAGGAGAGGGGAAATCAATCCAAAACATCAAACATCACTTAACATTGCCCTTTTCCCATAATGACACATCAATTATATCAACCCAATTATTATGGAGGGGCAAAAATATCACATCTACACTATATTTTGACTTTTATGAACATACATTCCATTATTTACTTCATTACCCCTCATCACTTTAAATATCATCATGGTACCTTAGCTAATATTTGCCACCATATCATCATGGAGAGGGCACAAAAAGTTACTGCTAAACCACACTTTTGACTTTAATGATAATCATTCAATTATTTGCTTGAAATAGACCCACATCACTTGAATCATTATGGTACCCAAGCTCATTTACACCCTTTTGTGACATCTAGCAAGATATTAAGTCTTCATTTCTTTACTGTAGAGATAACTCAAGCAGAACACCTTTACACTCAAACTAAAAAATGCATCTCACCAGTTACAATTATAAGATGGGTCTTAATATTATTACTATTCCTTAAGGATACATTATGTACTAATTGTGAAGAAACATACATTTTCTGTAGCCAACATAAGAAAAAGTAAAGAAGCAAGCTAAGATCTTTTGTCATTACAAAAATTGGAGTCGATGGTATATTACAAATATTTCACAATTTCAGAAATCCAGCATGTGTAAAGCTAAACTACATTGCAGTGGCATATAGGCTATTCAAACAGTAACTGGTGAGGGTATTGAAGGAGGGACCCGATTTTCAGCAGGAATTTCAACAAACTCGGACAAGAGAGCCCGGAATTCATCTCCACTCATTGTCTCCTTCTCCAGTAGAACTTCCACAATCTTATCAATTGCTTCTCGGTTTTTCCTTATTTGGCTCAATGCTATTTCATATGCTTCATCTGAAATTCTCTTGATAGCAGCATCAATGTCTTCGGCAAGCTTTTCTGACATTGAGTTTCTTGCCATCATTCTCATGATCACATCTGCACTTTGAGCAGATGAGTCCATGAGTGACCAAGGACCAATATCAGACATTCCGAATGTGGTTACCATCTGCAAGAGTATCATTTACATTTATTAGATAAACAGGCGTTATAAAATTGTAATCTGAAGAAAAAGGGAGAATAAGAAAGATTATTTTGACAAGAGTATTAAAATTCATCCTCCCAAATGAAGAAATGTCATTCTTTCAGTTAAAGACACGAATTGAGTTTTAAGCATTAAAAATAATATTTTGACAAGATCCCATTTCAGCTCTCACCAATTAATTAGAGCTAGATAAATAAAATACTGAATATACTGATAAATTATAACCAAATTCATATTACTCTACCAATTCTGTAGAGTCTAAAATACTTCTAGCATCCGTCCCCGCCAAAAGCAAAAAAGAAAAGAAAAGAGAAGAAGTGAAAAGTGATAGACCACAACAGAAAATAAAGTCATGAACACCAACCTGTTTGGCCAAACTGGTTATTTGCTGCAAATCACCAGCTGCTCCAGTGGTAACCTCAGGCTCACCAAAAATAACTTCCTCTGCTGCTCTGCCACCTAGTCCACCAACAATTCTTGCGAAGAGTTGTTGCTTGGAGATCAACGTTGGGTCATCAGCAGGAATAAACCAGGTAAGACCCCGAGCTTGCCCACGAGGAACCAAGGTAACCTTTTGCACAGGATCATGACCAGGAGTCAAAGTTCTGCAAGTACAGATAGATATTTGAGAACAATTTTCTTGTTTGTTAGAACAGCTACCGAATGAGAACCACTACTTTTTCAGGATTGCGCTTATATACAAGTGTAACACCAGTTTATATAGGTATAGCACCCTGCTTTCATTGCCATCATACACATTTACTTAAAAATCATACACATTTACTTAAAAGACAACTACACCCTAATTTTTGACTTACCCACAAATCGCATGCCCAACTTCATGATAAGCCACTAAGCTTTTGCTCTTCCCATCTGTCATCACTGTTCCTTCCATTCCAGCCACAATCCTATCAATAGAATCATCAATCTCTTTGGATGAAATAGCTGCCTTTCCACGCCGACCAGCTAATATAGCAGCTTCATTCAGCAAGTTTGCCAGATCTGCTCCACTAAAACCAGGTGTTCTCATAGCAATTACCTCAAGTGAAACATCAGCTTCAAACTTTTTATTGCTACCATGAACCTTTAAAATTTCAGTCCTTCCCCGGATATCTGGAACATCGACTGTCACCTGCAAAAGCATTACATTCAGTGATTGGCTCACACAAATGTGTATTAAGCATTACTAATATAGTCTTACCTGTCTATCAAATCGGCCAGGCCTTAATAATGCAGAATCAAGAATGTCAGCCCTGTTAGTAGCTGCAATGACAATGATACCGGTATTACCCTCAAATCCATCCATTTCTGTCAAAAGTTGGTTAAGGGTCTGTTCTCTTTCATCATTCCCTCCACCAATTCCAGTACCCCTTTGCCTTCCAACAGCATCAATTTCATCAACAAAAACAATGCATGGAGCATTCTCTTTGGCCTTCTTGAATAAATCGCGGACTCGGGAAGCACCAACACCAACAAACATCTCCACAAACTCAGAACCTGAGATTGAGAAAAATGGGACACCTGCTTCACCTGCAATAGCCTTTGCTAAAAGTGTCTTCCCAGTTCCAGGAGGACCAACAAGAAGAACACCTTTTGGTATGCGAGCCCCAACAGCAGTGAATCTCTCAGGCTTTTTAAGAAATTCCACCACCTCCATAAAATCCTGCTTAGCTTCATCCACTCCAGCAACATCGTCAAATGTCACTCCAGTATTAGGCTCCATTTGAAACTTGGCTTTGGATTGACCAAAAGCAAGAGGAAAGCCTGACCCACCAGGACCTCCCACTCCTCCTGATGAACGTCTTGAGAGAAAGAACAATCCTCCAATCAAAATTAGAGGGAAAGCCAGGTTCCCAATGAGGTTAGCTAACGGAGAACCTGTCTCTTCTTGGCCATTATGTGCTGCAAAGTCAATGTTCTTTTCCCTGAATTTCTGAAGGAGCTCTTGGCTAAGTCCGGGAAGTTGAACACGCACTCGCTGCACTCTATTACCCAACTCAGGAGATACAGCCTCCACAATAGCCGAGGTTCCATTCTCATACAGATCCACTTTTTTAACTCTATCCTTGTCCAAATAATCAAGAAACCTAGAATAAGACATTCTGGAGGAGGATGCCCCTTGTTCATCAGCATAAGCTTTCCCACTTCCTAATAGTACAGGTAAGCCAACTCCGACATTCAACAATTTCAAAAATCCTCTTCTCCCTTCATGTTTTCTTTGATCCAATGATGCCTTGACCGATATTGTCTTTGATTCCTTATTCAGTGATGAAAGTCTATGAGATGAGAAGAGATGTCTTCCATTGACTTCCTTGCCAAGAATTATTTTATTGCTGTGTGTATATAAACCACTCCCACCAAGGCATGCCAATGATGCTGCCATTTGTGTCAAGAAGAGGACCTGAAATATGAGTCATTTAACTGATTATATCTGTGATTAGCAGGAAAAAGCATAGCGCAGAAATAGCATCGGCGATTGCCAAGTAATTCCTTCTTACACAACGCCACCACAGTAAATTCAGTCAACAAACTCAAAAAAAAATACTCATCTACATAAATTTTGCCCTTGGAAATTCAAGCTATGAAAAGAAACAAGCTACATACAGAAAAACAGAAGTTCAGCAGAACGAACAAGTGGACGACGGATCATGCAAGAAGCCAATTTCAGATCTTAGGATACAACATTTTTTACGAATGTAATATATTCATAAGAGTAGAATATACAGCATGTAACAGTCATCAGTAAACTTCTCTTCTTTTCTCCTTTCCTTGTGAATCAAATATACATATTAAACTTAATCTAATGGTCTGTAGCGACTTAAATATACTAGTATATGACACCTATTATTCTATCAAACGATTCAACAGGAGAAACTCACGATAATTTAACAGGAAAATAACACAAAAAAAATATTTATATCAACCAGAGCCAAGTACTGCAAATATGTACAAAAACAAATATGCAATTGGAACAAGCTTTTTCTCACAATCTCTGGAGTTGTGAGCAGTCTCAGTTCAAATGTGAAAAATTTGGCTCAAAGGGTCTACCATTAACAACTCCAACAATCAAATTATTGACATAACAAACAAGTAAATAAAATTGGTAATTAAGGGTGAATCAAGAAGAGCCCAGCACTAAGATGGGAGAGACCCATGAAAAGTGGAGGGCAAAGCAAGAATTCACATACCTGAAAACCAAGAATCTGAGAGTGAGTGTGGAGAAGGGAGATAGAAGAAGAGAAGTGAGATAGTAGAAGAAGCTACGGAGGTGCAAGAGACGTGTTTGGGTTTGAGATGGAAACGTGGAAAGAAAGAGAAGTGGGATGTGACTGGGAAATGTGTACATTTTCGTGATCTTACTCTTACGATTCATTTTGTTGGGAAAGGTTTTTACTAAATTTAAAAAAATTAAATTGAAATATAAAAGTTTTGATTTACACTTTAAAATAAATGACATATACATTTTGTAATTTTGTATTCAATTACTCCTAAGATAAAATCATTCACCTTTTTTTATATCAAAAATTTACAATATAATTAATTAACTTGCCAATTTCTCTAATGAATTTTAAACGGGATCTCGCTAACCAGTGTTTCAAGAGATTGGTCAAAAACCTAATAAAATCATTATAGAAGTTATAGAAGTAATACTAGAATAAATTATTGAAAATAATACAAGAGATAGATAAATTTTTTTCTCCGAAATAGGTTTATCTATTCACCCTTTTAATATTATATATATATATATATATATATATATATATATATATATATATATATATATATATATATATAATATATATTTTTTTTTATATTATATTATT
>Ga0214543_1008913_pt1 | contig 16033 bp, 5 predicted proteins | sample CNSS2metaG_FD_160094 | JGI IMG/M metagenome (GOLD analysis project Ga0214543, IMG submission 160094) | Root nodule microbial communities from cowpea collected in UCLA plant growth center, Los Angeles, California, USA - CNSS2 | ecosystem: Host-associated > Plants > Roots > Nodule | place: USA... | reverse complement strand
GAAGTATGACAAGTAAAATCAAAATGAGAAAATAATTTGATTTTTTAACAACATTAATGCTAACAATGTGGATTCAAAAAGTCATTCATGTGCATATCCAATATCAACAAAAAAAGTGGAATTTTGTGGTATTAACCATTGTTTCTTAATTAGATTTTGAAGAGAGATAGTTTCATATCTTTGTAGAAATGGCCCATCATTAAAATATAAGCTATATGTTTTTTTGAGTGTTGACTACTTCATAAAATTCTCAACACATAATCAATTAACCCAAAGCTAAAGAAAAGACTAATTAAAAAAGTTGACATTACACAAATAATAATAATCGTCACAAAAGGAGGAAAACACAAAATAATTACACAAACAATTTCGTAAGAAGTATGACAAATAAAATCAAAATGAGAAAATAATTTGATTTTTTAACAAAATTAATGCTAACAATGTGGATTCAAAAAGTCATTCATGTGCATATGCAATCAAAACAAAAAAGACTGGAATTTAGTGGTATTAACCATTGTTTCTTCATTGGATTATGAAGAGAGGGTATTACATATCTGTGCAGAAATGGCCCATCATTAAAAAATATAGGCTATATGTTTTTTTGAGTGTTGACAACTTCACAAAATTCTCAACACATAATCAATTAACTGAAAGCTAAACAAAAGACTAATTAAAAAAGTTGACATTAAACAAATAATAATAATCGTCACAGAAGGAGGAAAACACAAAATAATTACACAAACAATTTCGTAAGAAGTATGACAAATAAAATCAGAATGAGAAAATAATTTGATTTTTTAACAAAATTAATGCTAACAATGTGGATTCAAAAAGTCATTCATGTGCATATCCAATATCAACAAAAAAAGTGGAATTTTGTGGTATTAACCATTGTTTCTTAATTAGATTTTGAAGAGAGATACTTTCATATCTTTGTAGAAATGGCCCATCATTAAAATATAAGCTATATGTTTTTTTGAGTGTTGACTACTTCACAAAATTCTCAACACATAATCAATTAATTGAAAGCTAAACAAAAGACTAATTAAAATAGTTAACGTTAAACAAATAATAATAATCGTCACAAAAGGAGGAAAACACAAAATAATTACACAAACAATTTCGTAAGAAGTATGACAAATAAAATCAAAATGAGAAAATAATTTGATTTTTTAACAAAATTAATGCTAACAATGTGGATTCAAAAAGTCATTCATGTGCATATGCAATCAAAACAAAAAAGACTGGAATTTAGTGGTATTAACCATTGTTTCTTCATTGGATTATGAAGAGAGGGTATTACATATCTGTGCAGAAATGGCCCATCATTAAAAAATATAGGCTATATGTTTTTTTGAGTGTTGACAACTTCACAAAATTCTCAACACATAATCAATTAACTGAAAGCTAAACAAAAGACTAATTAAAAAAGTTGACATTAAACAAATAATAATAATCGTCACAGAAGGAGGAAAACACAAAATAATTACACAAACAATTTCGTAAGAAGTATGACAAATAAAATCAGAATGAGAAAATAATTTGATTTTTTAACAAAATTAATGCTAACAATGTGGATTCAAAAAGTCATTCATGTGCATATGCAATCAAAACAAAAAAGAGTGAAATTTAGTGGTATTAACCATTGTTTCTTCATTGGATTATGAAGATAGGTACTTACATATCTGTGCAGAAATGGCCCATCATTAAAAAATATAAGTTATATGTTTTTTTGAGTGTTGACAACTTCATAAAATTCTCAACACATAATCAATTAACCCAAAGCTAAACAAAACACTAATTAAGAAAATTGACATTACACAAATAATAATAATCTTCACAGAAGGAGGAAAACACAAAATAATTACACAAACAATGTCGTAAGTATGACAAATAAAATCAAAATGAGAAAATAATTTGATTTTTTAACAACATTGATGCTAACATTGTGGATTGCAAAAGTCATTCATGTGCATATGCAATCAAAAGAAAAAAAGTGGAATTTAGTGGTATTAACCACTGTTTCGTCATTAGATTATGAACAGAAGACACTTTCATATTTGTGCAGAAATGACCCATCATTGAATTATAGGTTATATGTTTTTACTAGTGTTGACAACTTCATAAAATTCTCAACACATAATGAATTAACCCAAAGCTAAAAAAAGACTAATTAAGACATTCGACATTAAACAATTCGTAATAATCTTCACAGAAGGAGGAAAACACGAAATAATTACATAAACTATTTCATAAGAACTATGACGGACAAAATCAAAGTGAGAAAATAATTTGATTTTTTAACAACATTGATACTAACAATGTAGTTTCAAACTGTCATTCATGTGCATATCCAATCATAACAAAAAAAAAGTGGAATTTAGTGGTAGTAACCATTGTTTCTTCATTAGATTATGAAGAGAGGGTACTTACATATCTGTGCAGAAATGGCCCATCATTAAAATATAGGCTATATGTTATTTTTAGTGTTGACAACTTCATAAAATTCTCAACACATAATCAATTAACCCAAAGCTAAAAAAAAGTCTAATTAAGAAATTTAACATTAAACAATTAATAATAATCTTCACAGAAGTTGGAAAACACAATAATTACACAAACAATTTCGTAAGAAGTATGACAGACAAAATCAATATGAGAAAATAATTTGATTTTTTAACAACATTGATGCTAAAATTGTAGATTCAAAAAGTCATTCATGTGCATATCCAATGACAACAAAAAAGAGTGGAATTTAGTGGTATTAACCATTGTTTCTTCATTATATTATGAAGAGAGGGTACTTACATATCTGTGCAGAAATGGCCCATCATTGAAATATAGGCTATATGGTTTTTTTAGTGTTGACAACTTCATAAAATTCTCATCACATGATCAATTAACCCAAAGCTAAAAAAAAGACTAATTAAGAAATTTCACATTAAACAATTAGTAATAATCTTCACAGAAGGATGAAAACACAAAATAATTACACAAACAATTTCATAAGAAGTATGACGGACAAAATCAAAATGAGAAAATAATTTGATTTTTTAACAACATTGATGCTAACAATGTAGATTCAAAAAGTCATTCATATGCATATCCAATATAAACAAAAAATAGTGGGACTTAGTGGCGTTAACCATTGTTTCATCATTAGATTATGAAGTGAGACACTTTCATATCTGTGCACAAATGGCCCATCATTCAAATATAGGCTATATGTTTTTTTTAGTGTTGACAACTTCATAAAATTCTCAACACATAATCCATTAACCCAAAGCTAAAAAAAAAAATATTTAAGAAATTTCACATTAAACAATTAGTAATAATCTTCACAGAAGGATGAAAACACAAGATAATTACACAAACAATTTCATAAGAAGTATGACGGATAAAATCAAAATGAGAAAATAATTTGATTTTTTAACAACATTGATGCTAACAATGTAGATTCAAAAAGTCATTCATGTGCATATCCAATGACAACAAAAAAGAGTGGAATTTAGTGGTATTAACCATTGTTTCTTTATTAGATTATGAAGAGAGGGTAGTTACATATCTGTGCAGAAATGGCCCATCATTAAAATGTAGGGTATATGTTTTTTTGAGTGTTGACAACTTCATAAAATACTCAACACATAATCAATTAACCCAAAGCTAAAAAAAAGACTAATTAAGAAATTTAACATTAAACAATTAGTAATAATCTTCACAGAAGGATGGAGACACAAAATAATTACACAAACAATTTCATAAGAAGTATGACGGACAAAATCAAAATGAGAAAATAATTTGATTTTTTAACAACATTAATGCTAACAATGTAGATTCAAAAAGTCATTCATGTGCATATCCAATATCAACAAAAAATAGTGGGACTTAGTGGCGTTAACCACTGTTTCATCATTAGATTATGAAGTGAGATACTTTCATATCTGTGCAGAAAAGGCCCATCATTGAAATATAGGCTATATATTTTTTTTAGTGTTGACAACTTCATAAAATTCTCAACACATAATCAATTAACCCAAAGCTAAAAAAAAGACTAATTAAGAAAGTTGATATTAAACAATTAGTAATAATCTTCACAAAAGTTGGAAAGCACAATAATTACACAAACAATTTCGTAAGAAGTATGACAAGTAAAATCAAAATGAGAAAATAATTTGATTTTTTAACAACATTAATGCTAACAATGTGGATTCAAAAAGTCATTCATGTGCATATCCAATCAAAACAAAAAAAGTGGAATTTTGTGGTATTAACCATTGTTTCTTCATTAGATTATTAAGAGAGATACTTTCATATCTTTGTAGAAATGGCCCATCATTAAAATATAAGTTATATGTTTTTTTGAGTGTTGACAACTTCATAAAATTCTAAACACATAATCAATTAACCCAAAGCTAAACAACAGACTAATTAAAAAAGTTGACATTAAACAAATAATAATAATCGTCACAGAAGGAGGAAACACAAAGTAATTACACAAACAATTTCGTAAGAAGTATGACAAATAAAATCAAAATAAGAAAATAATTTGTTTTTTTAACAAAATTAATGCTAACAATGTGGATTCAAAAAGTCATTCATGTGCATATGCAATCAAAACAAAAAAGAGTGGAATTTAGTGGTATTAACCATTGTTTCTTCATTGGATTATGAAGAGAGGGTACTTACATATCTGTGCAGAAATGGCCCATCATTAAAAAATATAGGCTATATGTTTTTTTGAGTGTTGACAACTTCATAAAATTCTCAACACATAATCAATTAACTCAAAGCTAAACAAAGGACTAATTAAAAAATTTGACATTAAACAAATAATAATAATCGTCACAGAAGGAGGAAAACACAAAATAATTACACAAACAATTTCGTAAGAAGTATGACAAATAAAATCAAAATGAGAAAATAATTTGATTTTTTAACAACATTGATGCTAACAATGTGGATTCCAAAAGTCATTCATGTGCATATGCAATCAAAACAAAAAAAGTGGAATTTAGTGGTATTAACCACTGTTTCGTCATTAGATTATGAACAGAGGACACTTTCATATTTGTGCAGAAATGGCCCATCATTCAATTATAGGTTATATGTTTTTATTAGTGTTGACAACTTCATAAAATTCTCAACACATAATGAATTAACCCAAAGCTAAAAAAAGACTAATTAAGACATTCGACATTAAACAATTCGTAATAATCTTCACAGAAGGAGGAAAACACGAAATAATTACATAAACAATTTCATAAGAACTATGACGGACAAAATCAAAGTGACAAAATAATTTGATTTTTTAACAACATTGATACTAACAATGTAGATTCAAAATGTCATTCATGTGCATATCCAATCATAACAAAAAAAAAAGTGGAATTTAGTGGTAGTAACCATTGTTTCTTCATTAGATTATGAAGAGAGAGTACTTACTTATCTGTGCAGAAATGACCCATCATTAAAATATAGGCTATATGTTTTTTTTAGTGTTAACAACTTCATAAAATTCTCAACACATAATCAATTAACCCAAAGCTAAAAAAAGACTAATTAAGAAATTTCACATTAAACAATTAGTAATAATCTTCCCTGAAGGAGGAAAACCCAAAATAATTACACAAAGAATTTCATAAGAAGTATGACAGACAAAATCAATATGAGAAAATAATTTGATTTTTTAACAAAATTAATGCTAACAATGTGGATTCAAAAAGTCATTCATGTGCATATGTAATCAAAACAAAAAAGAGTGGAATTTAGTGGTATTAACCACAGTTTCGTCATTAGCTTATGAAGAGAGGACACTTTCATATTTGTGTAGAAATGACCCATCATTGAATTATAGGCTATATGTTTTTATTAGTGTTGACAACTTCGTAAAATTCTCAACACATAATGAATTAACCCAAAGCTAAAAAAAGACTAATTAAGACATTCGACATTAAACAATTCGTAATAATCTTCACAGAAGGAGGAAAACACGAAATAATTACCTAAACAATTTCAGAAGAACTATGACGGACAAAATCAAAGTGAGCAAATAATTTGATTTTTTAACAAGATTGATACTAACAATGTAGATTCAAAATGTCATTCATGTGCATATCCAATCATAACAAAAAAAAAAGTGGAATTTAGTGGTAGTAACCATTGTTTCTTCATTAGATTATGAAGAGAGAGTACTTACTTATCTGTGCAGAAATGACCCATCATTAAAATATAGGCTATATGTTTTTTTTAGTGTTGACAACTTCATAAAATTCTCAACACATAATCAACTAACCCAAAGCTAAAAAAAGACTAATTAAGAAATTTCACATTAAACAATTAGTAATAATCTTCCCTGAAGGAGGAAAACACAAAATAATTACACAAAGAATTTCATAAGAAGTATGACAGACAAAATCAATATGAGAAAATAATTTTATTTTTTAACAAAATTAATGCTAACAATGTGGATTCAAAAAGTCATTCATGTGCATATGTAATCAAAACAAAAAACAGTGGAATTTAGTGGTATTAACCACAGTTTCGTCATTAGCTTATGAAGAGAGGACACTTTCATATTTGTGCAGAAATGACCCATCATTGAATTATAGGCTATATGTTTTTATTAGTGTTGACAACTTCGTAAAATTCTCAACACATAATGAATTAACCCAAAGCTAAAAAAAAGACTAATTAAGACATTTGACATTAAACAATTGTAAATAATCTTCACAGAAGGAGGAAAACACAAAATAATTACATAAACAATTTCATAAGAAGTATGACGGACAAAATCAAAGTGAGAAAATAATTTGATTTTTTAACAACATTGATACTAACAATGTAGATTCAAAAAGTCATTCATGTGCATATCCAATCACAACAAAAAATAGTGGAATTTAGTGGTAGTAACCATTGTTTCTTCGTTAGATTATGAAGAGAGGGTACTTACATATCTGTGCAGAAATGGCCCATCATTAAAATATAGGCTATATGTTTTTTTAGTGTTCACAACTTCTTAAAATTCTCAACACATAATCAATTAACCCAAAGCTAAAAAAAGACTAATTAAGAAATTTCACATTAAACAATTAGTAATAATCTTCCCTGAAGGAGGAAAACACAAAATAATTACAGAAAGAATTTCATAAGAAGTATTATAGACAAAATCAATATGAGAAAATAATTTGATTTTTTAACAACATTGATGCTAATAATATATATTCAAAAAGTCATTCATGTGCATATCCAATCACAAAAAAATGGAATTTAGTGGTATTAAGCATTGTTTCTTCATTAGATTATGAAGAGAGGATACTTTCACATCTGTGCAGAAATGGCCTATCATTAAAATATAGGCTGGATGTATTTTTTATTTTTGACAACTTCATAAAATTCTCAAAACATAATCAATTAACCCAAAGATAAAAAAAAGACTAATTAAGAAATTTGACATTAAACAATTAGTAATAATATTCACAAAAGGAGGAAAACACAAAATAATTACACAAACAATTTAATAAGAACTAGGACAGACCAAATAAAAATTAGAAAATAATTTGATTTTTTAACTACATTGATACTAACAATGTAGATTCAAAAAGTCATTCATGTCCATATCCAATCACAACAAAAAAGAGTGGAATTTAATGGTAGTAACCATTATTTCTTCATTAGATTATGAAGAGAGGGTACTTACATATCTGTACAGAAATGGCCCATCATTAAAATATAGGCTATATGTTCTTTTTAGTGTTGACAACTTCATAAAATTCTCAACACATAGTCTGTTAACCCAAAGCTAAAAAAAGACTAATTAAGAAATTTCACATTAAACAATTCGTAATAATCTTCCCTGAAGGAGGAAAACACAAAATAATTACACAAACAATTTCATAAGAAGTATGACAGACAAAATCAAAATGAGAAAATAATTTGATTTTTTAACAACATTGATGCTAACAATGTGGATTCAAAAAGTCATTCATGTGCATATCCAATCACAACAAAAAAGAGTGGAATTTAGTGGTATTAAACATTGTTTCTTCATTAGATTATCAAGAGAGGATACTTTCATATATGTGCATAAATGGCTCATCATTGAGGCAGCGTAGGGTGTGTGGCAGGATAGGGTATGGGTTGTTAGTTTTGAAATGGTTGAAAAGCCAAGAAGGGGGGTTGAATTGTCTAGTTAAAAATTTAGGCTATCTTTGCAAGCTAAAAACCACCTTTAAGTGAATCAAATAGATCACCAAGTTAGGATGCAAACAGTACTGAACTATACACTTTCAATCGATCAAAAACAAAGTTAACAGATTGATTTTACTAAATAGATTCTGTTCTGGTATAATCAATCGATTGAAACTGAAAAACAATCGACTGAAATACTGGAAAAAGTGCAGAAATGCGAATTTGAATTTTAAACCAAAAACAATGCTTAAGAATGATCAAGACCAGTTCCAAATAATCATACAAACATGCTCAATGCTGCAGATGCCATGAAAACATGCAAGAACATGAAAAAGATGATTAAAGCACAAGTTCTTGAAACTTTAAAATGAAAATGCAAGAGAGAAAGGTTAGAGAAGAGAGGACACCATAAGATTTTGATATTGGTTCACTCAAACCTGAGCTACATCCAGTTTGTCAAGGCAACCTTAGCTTGACTTTGCACTATTTCAAAATTTTCACAAAGTATCCACCCTTACACTTCCAAAATATGCAAAAACACCACAAAAGACTCTTGAATTACACAAGAATCACACCAGCACAGCAAGAACCCTCTTGCAGACCTGGAAAACCACCAGGCACACACACAAACCTTGAGAAAGATCAAACCTCAGTGGTAGCACAGCCTAGCCTACCAGAAACCACTTTCTCCAAGCTTCAAAACAAGTCAAAAGCTCTAAGAATTGATCCAAGATCAATCTTCAACAGTTGCAACACCTATGATCACGAAGGAGAAAGTTTCCACAAGTTTCCAAAATCAAATCGTGCTCTAAAATGATCAATCGTCCTTTCTTTAAAAAATCACAACTTTTATAGTCAAACTGTTACGAAATTCAACAGGTTGATTTTCAAATCAATCGGTTGATTTCACTTGACTTAAGTGAAATCAGTCGATTAAAAACTAAATCAACTGATTGAATTTGTTGTAGTTTAAGACTACTGCAGCCAACCTTTTACCCTGTTAAAAAGCCATTCAATAGATTAAAAGAGTCATTTTAACCTGTTGAAAAACCATTCAACAGATTAAAAACACAATAAAGACCAAACTACATCTAATTAATGCTTTAAGGCCTACAACATGAATTACAAGCTACAAATACACTTTCTTAATGATGTAACAACATGGATAGCACATGTTCCAGCCTTGATCACCATGGATATCATCAAATCTCCTTTCCTTCATCAATGTAGGCTTCATTCCAATGGTAATGGCTTCAAGATAGTTCAAAAGAGCTTCATTCAATCTTCATCAAATCTTCAAGAAGCAAACCACCTTGGCTTCTCATGTCAACATGGGTGAGAGAAAAGTTGTGAAAAAATAGGGGCAGGAGATGGTGACAGTAGAGAGTGAGAGAAGATTTGAGTGTGAAAGATGTAGGGTTTTAGAAAAGGCGTTGACATGTATCATCGTTAGACGTTGCCACTTGTCAAAAAAATATAGTGTTTTAACTTTTTATTTTTAGTTAATTATGTGTGTTTTGCTTTTTGTGGTTGATGGAAAAACTTGCATTTTGTGCTACCTTGAATTGTATTATTAATAGATAACAAAAAAAAAGTGTAACAATAAAATAAAAACACAAAAACTAAGATAAAATAGAAGTACTAACTCTCCTTTCTAAAAAATGTGTATATAATTTATTATATGAATAATATAATTGATTATGTTTTGACATGTCAATTTGGTTCACATAGGGAGTGGTCTTGACCCATACAAGTTAGAGTCGAAAAAGACTACAAAGTCATAAGTCCACGGAGTCAAATGGCACTAAAAGGCTTGTGGTCTAAGGAAAATTCATGGGTTGATTTGTGCGAGTCAATTCCAGATCAAGATAAACAAGGTTGGGTTTAGCCTAAGTTAAGAAGGTCATTCGAGTTAGGCTTAGGTCAAGCCAAGGTTGATAGGGTCTACATTGTGTTGAGTTGAATCAAGCTCACATAAGATAGAGTCGAGTCATGCTCAAGACAAGCCGAGCTAATTCAACCTCACAAAGGTTGAGTTGAGTTGGACCCATTTAATATTTATGGGCAAGTCGTAACCCAACAATCAGGGCATCGTATTATGCTTGGTTGTTGGACATGTTGAAGTTAAAGCAGATGGCTTGCTTTATAATGAGGTCGTCAGGCCCTCAAGTATGATGTCATCACCATTGCCTTTTTTGTTCGAGGACTTGTTGACACTCAAGGACCATCATGTGAGCTGTCATCCTCTTTTTGGGAGTTCGGTGAGAAAATATGCTAAGAAATGTGACTTTATCATATCTCAATTATGATATGTGAGCCCAACCTTAGAGAGTTCCACTGACCACGTGGTCATTTGCCCTGCTAACTCAAGCTTTTGCATGAATTGCTTAATGGGATAATATGTGTGGAAATAGATGTTGAAGTTGTGAAGGTAGTGTGCAATCATCGAGCAAAAATTACTAGTGTCAGGACCAACTTCCCTATAGTTTGTTATTGTTCTTTCGAGGGTTGGAGTGTTCAGGTAGTGAAATAGACTAGGTAATGCTTTTTGCCTTCCTCCATAACTAAAACTAAGCTTACCATTGAGTGTGACACTGTTAGGTATTATGATATAGACATATTCAGTCGAGGTCGTTGCCAAAGTGTCGCTGGGCGAAGAATCCACGCGTACTGCCCGGTGCCATTCCTCGCGTCGCCAGGCGCCACATCACTGTTTTGTCAAAACTGTCACATTGCGTGGCTTCCACCTGGCGGGTGTATTCTACACAGCCAGGCACCACACCAGTAAAAGTTACCTTTACTGGTTCATCTAGCAAAACTAATTTCAATTTATTCCTACACAATACATATACTATTTAATCATCAAATTTATCGTTCATAATTAACATCCAATAATCATAGCAGGACTCAGAATGCACCATCACACACCATATGTATCAATCATATACATCTATACTTTCACATGTATTCACACAAACCCTTCAATAACAAGTGTTATACCCGACACACAATCATGGACAACCAACAATATACAAAACAGGACGTACACATAATTGTTGCCCCAAAACATCGTATGGACAATAATTATAATAAATAATGATATAAAACAAATAAAAATAATAAAACAATAATAAAAATAAATAATAAGATAAAATAAAATAGTAATAATAAAGTAATACCAATAATAAAAATAATAAATAATAATAAAACAAAACAAAACAATAATAATAAAACTATAGTAATAAATAATAAAATAAAATAATAATAATTAATAACTAAGATAAAACAATAATAATAAAGCAATATTAATAAATAATAAGATAAAACAGTAATAATAAAGTAATAAAATAATAATAATAATGATATTAAAATAATGATAAAATAAAATACAACAATAAAATAGTAATAATTAATAATTAAGATAAAACATAAATAATTAATAAAATAATAATAATAAATAATAACGATAATAATGATAATAATAATAATAGTCACAAAATAATAATAGTAATAAACAATAATAATGAAATAAAATAAACAACAATAAATTAATAATAAATTAATTAGGATACTAATAAAACGATAATAACAAATCTTAGTTATCTTTAAATAAGAAACTAAAATCAATCTTTAATTAAAAAAAAAACACAAATGACGAAGTAAACTTACAATGAGATTAAACCGACAAGTATGTATATGTATACGTAACAAATCAACACCGTGAATATTGTAACACCCCATTTAATTTAATATGCAAAACTAAAGGAAGCGTCACATAAAGATAACATAATAGCGCAGTCCTGGAGTTTAAAACTTAACTCCTTACAACACAAGGCACACCACGATGCCCCAAAAGAAAACTAGTTAAAGAGTTTATCTTTAAAGTGTCAGGATGCAATCCTTACCAAGTTATATAGATGGGGCACCACCATGGACACCCACTAATAGGGGCCATGGAATTACGTCCTGACCACTGAAGCACGACCCTGAAGTCCCACCTAGAGACTGTAAGGAATTACATACTGACACATACCAAACATATACAAACAACCAAGCACTAGTTACAGATATTATGCATAAGAACCTCATAACAATACTCGTAACCAACCCTCATTTATCATATGTTGAATCAATACCAACTCGTTGTTCCCAAACATGAATAAGGTGTTTCTCCTCATACTAAAACCATGCCACTGGATTACCAACCATTATGTCCATTGTTGCTCATGTCAAATTCGTGACCACATATGTGTGTGTGTGTGTATATATATATATATATATATAACCCCTCATGTATAATTCATATAAAGATCATGCCAAGCTCATAACTTATACATATAATCCTCTCCCAATCATGCATAATCATTCCCATTAAGCCGTCATACAATACTCAAACAAGCACAAGCTAAACATCCAAGCACAGAGGGAAACTAAGTCGGGATGCATTCTTGCTCAAGCGAGAAGGACTTTTGCTCAGGTGAGCTCCCTCCGCCTAGGCGAGAGCTCGACACACACAACAGCGGCCTTTGCGCATTCTCGCTTAGGCGAGACTCCCCTCGCTCGCTCAAAATGGAGTTGGTCGCTTGAGAAACCCCTTGCGTAAAAAGGTACGGGCGAGCCTCTGCTCATCTCGCCTAGGCGAGACAGGCTCGCTTAGGCGAGATTATCAAGTCTCGCCACTGTTTTCCTGCGACAACAATTCATACCAAGACAAACTAACATACTAAAACATTCGACGCATTCAGAACCTCATATCAACCATAGAATCTTAGCACAACAGCAAGAACAATAGGAAAAACGAATATATGATTAGGTTCTAGCTTCCCTTACCTGGAATAAGCTAGAGCAAGACCTCGATGGTAGACACGGACGCAACAGATTAAGGAGTATGCTTAGGAGCTGGAAAACCACGGACAAAATGCAAGATAAGCTTGTTACAGAGGCTGAGTTGGGTGTTACGAGATGTAGGATGACTTACGTGGACTAGGAAAGAGCTCGAGCGAACTTGAAAGCGGTGAGGAGACAAACCCTAGCAGAGAGTGCGACTGCTCAAGGAGGAACAAAGGGGTTCTGTTTTTTCGAAGAATGAGCACAAAGATTAGGGTTGCGGCAGATTAGGTCTGATCCTTCCTCTCTAGGCCAAGCCTTAGGCCCATAAGATTGGGGCATCCCTTAAAATAAAAGGGGCAGAATAAATGGGCCTTACATTCTCCCCAACAACAAAAGTTTTCGACCTCGAAAATGAAAACTTACCAGGCAAACAAATGTGGGTGTGATTTCCTCATATCCTCCTCCAACTCCCAAGTCGAGTCAGTTGTCCTACGATGCCAGATGACTTTGACTAGGCTGACTGATTTTCCTTGGCGTTCTTCTACTTTGTTGTCTTCTAAAGTCACGGGTGGTACCTCCATAGTGAGAGCTTCTCTGATCTGCACATCCTTTACTTCCAACACATGAGACAGGTCAAAGGCGTATTTCCTCAACTGTGATACGTGAAATATCGGATGGAGATTGGCCAACTAGGGAGGCAAAGCAATCTCATAAGCCACTGGTCCAATTCTCTTGGAGATCTGATAGGGACCAAGAAACTTAGGAGAGAGCTTCCTTGAGCGGAGAGCCCTTCCCACACCAGTGGTTCAGGTCACCCTCAAGAACACATGACCTCCAGCTGCGAATTCCAAAGGTCTCCTCTTGCAGTCTGCGTAAGCCTTCTGCCTACTCTGAGAGGCCTACAACCTATCTCTCATCATTCTCACTTTCTCGGTGGTCTGCTCTAACAACTTTGGTCCGACTAGCACTGCTTCCCCATCCTGATACCAACATAGGGGAGTCCTACATTTCCTGCCGTACAGAGCCACGTATGGAGCCATGCCAATCCTCACATGAAAGTTGTTATTGTAGGTAAACTCAATCAAGGGTAACACCTTATCCCAAGCTCCTAGGTGATCCAATACACATGTCCGTAACAAGTCCTCAAGTGACTCTCGGACTGACCATCGGTCTGAGGATGGTAGGTTGAGCTCATAGTCAACTTGGTCCCCAAAGCCTCCTATAAGGTTTGTCAGAATTGGGATGTAAACCGTGGGTCTTTGTCGGAAACTATGCTCAAAGGTACTCCATGCAACCTCACGATCTCCTTAATGTATAGCTGGGCCAACTTGGCCATGGACATCTTTAAGTTCATCGCCAAGAAATTGGCACTCTTGGTCAATCGATCCACTATCACCCAGATGGTGTCATGCCCTTTAAAAGTTCGTGGTAAATGGGTCACAAAGTCCATCGAGATGCTGTCCCATTTCCAGACTGGTATCTCCAAAGGCTGTAGAATCGCACCGGGCCTCTCGTGCTCCACCTTTGCCTTCTGACAAGTCAGACAGGCTAATACAAACAGGGCCACATCTTTCTTCATCCCTAGCCACTATAAAGTCTCCTTGAGGTCCTGATACATCTTAGTCATGCCAGGATGCAAGCTAAGACAACTTTTGTGTCCATCCTAAAGGATCAACTTCCTCACCTCCTGATGAGTTCAAATTTTTTCCCTCATTTAATATTTAAATTTGGGGATTTAATTGAATTTTCTATGCTTAAAGATTGATTTAATTAGGATTTGTGATTATTGGATTTATTGAGTAAGTTTGGTAAAAGTGGCGTAAAAATTGATTTTAGTTGCATAAAATATTATTGGATATTCTAACGTTTGTTAATGCAGCTGGAATTTATTTTTGGTCATTAATAGTGTGATTTGGAAATATTCAAAGTTACAAAATAAGTCCAAAATCAGGAAATTCTGGAAAAGAATAAATCAGGAGCTAAATGTACCCCCAGTTTTTATTTGCACACTCCTTCTAAAGTGGACCACCAAAAACCTGTTCTGCAACCCCAGTTTTCACTAAGTTGCACCCCTCCTACCACTTAAACTCCACTCAACTAGATCAGGCCAACCATAAACTCACACGTGTCATAATCTTCCACTCACCAAATTAACCAATCAGATCTTGCCACGTCATCATCTCCTCCATCTCACTCATGAAACCCTAACCCTAATTTTCCTCAAACCCTAGTCGCCACCATCAACCTCCATGGCAGTTGCCGCCGCACCTCTTCATCTCGCCGGCCACCACTGGATCACCATCATGCCATCTCGTCGCTGGCCACCACCGCACCTTTTCGTTCGCACAACAGCAGCCACCGTCAACTCGCCAGAGAATGTTTCCACCTTCGCGCCTCCATCATCTTCACAGATCTACACTGTAGTTCCATCACCACCAGATCTGCGTCTAACCATGGCAGCACCACCAGTCACGGTCGCGCTTCATCCTTGCACCAGCCCGCACCAGATCGAAGAAGAAGAACCACTACATCTGCGCCCCTGCACCCGCGTTCTGCAGCCACCGCAGCAGCGCACCTCACTAGAACCACCGTCATTCACGCAGCAACAGACCGAGAACCTGTTCCAACAGCTCCACCACCGTTCGTAAACGCGTCCGCACCATCCAGACCCGTCGGACCACCATAAGCCACCACGCCAATCGCCGGAACAACGCTTTCGCACCACCGCGCCGTCAGCCGCGCCATTGCAGCAACCACAAGCCTCCATGAAACCGTAAACGCAGCAAACCCTAGTCTGGAGAGAGAAAGTGCACTCTACGCGACGTGTCAGCATCTGATAGGCAGTAAATTGGTCAAACTCTGGTCAAAACTGCAAAAATGGTTAAATAAGAGGTGCAGAATTGGAAATTGGACAGGAATTAAGTTGCTAATTAATTAAATAAAAATAAAAGATTTTAGCAACTGACAGATAAAGCCCAAAGTCCAGTTGAAGCCTATATAAAGAGACTTAAGGGAG
>Ga0214543_1008909_pt1 | contig 16041 bp, 12 predicted proteins | sample CNSS2metaG_FD_160094 | JGI IMG/M metagenome (GOLD analysis project Ga0214543, IMG submission 160094) | Root nodule microbial communities from cowpea collected in UCLA plant growth center, Los Angeles, California, USA - CNSS2 | ecosystem: Host-associated > Plants > Roots > Nodule | place: USA... | reverse complement strand
TGAACAAAATTGACAAAAATTGGGACCTATTTGAACACAAAACCAAAATTAGGACTTATTTGAAAAAACTTGACGAAAATTGGGACCAAAAAGGTATTTTAACCAAATATGAAATAATATAATAATAATTATTAGAGCAGTAATAATACTAAGACATATATAAAATAAATGAATATTAATAAGAGATCAATAATTATAATAACAATAAGAGATAAAAAGTAGATGAGGAAAGGAGTAGAAATAGTTTTGGTTGAGACACGCATAGCGCTCTTCTTAGAGAGAAAACGTCCCTATTGTATAGGACTAAACAATTACACAATCATATGTATTTCAAATCATATGCGTTTCTCTCCCAAGATACAACAACTCGTCAGATCGATCAAGTGCAGCGAAGGATCTCCGAACCTTATGAACACCAGATAATATAGAGAAGAAAAGAAGAAAACTTTTAATAAAAACTCTAGTGTTTGTTGTCTCATCACAAATATATCATTTACCAATCAAAACACATGTCTAGAAATAATAATCTTATTGCACTTGGAAACCACTTCATATCCTTGTTGAGCACAAGAAAGTGTCTAAATTCAGAAACATGAAAAACTCTTTTTTTTTTTAAATAATTGTTGGAAGACAAGTTTAGTTTTTACTTGACCATGCCTTCAAATTTTGATATGAAGATTTCTTCTTTTATCAACATTTACATGATCTTAAACATGATATCAATTAAAATAATTCATTTTAATTTCATGTCATAAACAATAATTTTAAATTCATAAATTTGATAAAGATTATATTTATTAGCAATCATTTTTTTCATATAAATATCAAGCTAATTTTATTTTTCTTTGCAAATGCAAACTTTAGTTCATGTGTTCTCCATTACACAATAGTAGTTTTAGTATGACAAATTATTTTATAATTATTTTCATTCAAAACACTTAAAATATATACATGATATAGAACATATTTATTAATGGTAAGAATAGACAATAATAAAGCATAAATCAATATAACAACATAAACATTAGTTATAGACATCACACAAAAAAAATATTCAATGAGCAGGAAATTCATTTATCCATAATTTCATTTATTGTTACCAATAAAAGTAACCACAATTGTACACATAAATTTTTAGGCTTAGTTAAAACTAGTTTAATTATAACTATAAGAAACACATTAGTTCATAAAATGTGTTTTCAGTCTTTAGCTTTATATTATTTTTAATTTTAGAAATGAAAACAAACGAGTAATCAAAAAAAGAAATAACAAGAATTTTCTCTCTAAGAATGTTAGAAAATGATTACTCAAATAATACTAAAATAATAAAAATATGAAATAACATAATAATAATTACTAGAGCAGTAATAATACTAAGACATATATATAAATCAATGAATATTAATAAGAGATCAACAATTATAATAACAATAGAGATAAAAAGTAGATGAGGAAAGGAGTAGAAATAGCTTGGGTTGAGGTACGCATAGCGCTATCCTTAGAGAGAAAACGCCCCTACTGCACAGGGCTAAACAATTACACAATCATATGTATTTCAAATCATATGCATTTCTCTCCCAAGATACAACAACCCGTCAGATCGATCGAGTGCAGCGAAGGATCTCCGAACCTTATGAACACCAGATAATATAGAGAAGAAAAGAAGAACACTTTTAAGAAAAACTCTAGTGTTTGTTGTCTTTGTTATTGTCTTTCCCCATGCACCTAGGTGGTATTTATAGGTAGAAAAGGGAGACAAAGAAGTAAATAGTAATAAGAATATAATCGTTAGTCATAAAAAACATTAACCCATAAAGGTATATAAAAACATGAGTAACAGTAGAATTTTTATTTTTATTATTTATTTTTTAAATTATATTAAAATAATTCCAACAGTTTCTTTTACTACCTTTCATGTATACTTCTTATCTTATTCTTTTCTTTTGGTTTCAAGATAAATGTGTAAATGTTTATGTGTTGTGTAATTTGTATTATTATCTTCAATTGTCCTTAGGACTGATGTTTTTTTTGTTAGACATTGTTCTTAGATTAGTGTTTCACATGAAACATTATTTTTATGCTTTGAAAATTTAGCACTAAAATTTGATGATAATGTGATAATGTTAAGAGATTTACTCTTTATATGTCTTTGCCTAATTTAATCTCTTAGGAATGGGACATGATGTCCTCCCAAAGACATTATTGTTTAGATAGTTCATTGCTTATTGAATATGGTTAACTTTATTCATTTCTTTAAATCAATACTTTAGTTCTTATTTAATCTCCCTTATTGTTGTCTTATAAAAGCCTAATCTTGTTGATGGAGATTATGAATCTAATAATTAAGATATTATTCAATTACATAATGAATTTTTCTAACATGTTTGATTGTCTTGTTTTATGCTTCGTATGGTTGCTAAAATGTAAGGTAGTTAGTTGTATAGGGAGAAAAATTTGTACGTATTTAGAATTTTGGGAGGTAGTTGGGTTTTAAAATTATTTTACTAGTAGTTAGTTACCTGTTATTATATTTTAGTTATTTGGTACATTTTTATGTTCCATGATTCTTTACTCATCTTTAGGGTTTGGTAGACTTTGATCCCCCCTAGGAGTGGCGTACTTCATCCATTGCACCATATTCTATGCTTTCCATTTTTTACTTGTTTCTTCTTTCATTTTTGTTCTTTAAATGTTTCTAAATCCGTATGCTATTGAACTTGAATCCAACTCTCTTCTTCACTTCATGAGCTTGAGCAATGAACCTTCACATCTAGATAGCTTGCTATCTTAATGTCCAGTGGAAATTTTCAAAAAGCTTTCTTAAACAACTTCACCATATTTATGAATCTAAAAGGAAACAAGATAATCCTTTATCAAAAGGTTACAATGTTGACTTCATAGTTGACATTTTGGAAATCAACTCCTTTGGTGCTACTAGCTTTTGGAGACTCTTAACACTACTAAAAAAAACCCATATTTCTTGCCAATTTTTTTTTTTGTAGGAAATACTTATAAATTTCGTTATGAAAAAAAAATTGCAGGAAATTACTACCAATTTTTTTGCAAAATATTTTGTATAAAACACTTTTCGCAACAAATTTTGTAGGAAATACTTGCGAATTTTATAATTTTGTAGGAAATAATTACTCACGAAGGAATTACCTGCCAATTAAAATTCTTAGAAAAAATAGCAGGAAAAGGCCTTTTCTTGCAAATTTTTTTAACAAATTTGCAAGAAAATTCCCATGTAATATTAGAATTTGTAATAGTGTAAGTACTATTAAATACACTTAATGGAATATTAGAGTTGGGAAGGAAGAAAGAATTTTGCGTTATGACAAGTGACAAGTAGGGTAGAATTAGAACTCTGATTTTGAATTTCCTTTTTGAACATGCATCTAATCTCATATTAACTAACCATTGTAAACAACAGAAAATCTTCACTTTAATATTAAAGAGAATACCCTAAAAATTAAAAATAAATGGCTACATCATAAAGGATTCAAATATGAAAGAATAAAAAGTCAACAGAGAGAAAGAAAAAAAACTTAGGAAAAGTGGTGGAATTGATTTAGAAAGCAGAAAGTGCATTTGGGAAAAAAAAAGGCACGTATAGAAGAAAGGAGACAAATTAGAAAAAAAAAAGATTGTTTCGCGTTTTATTTCTTTATTCATTTACAAATTATTTTAACCAACTTTGTTTAAATTATTTTGATTACTTGCCTTACTATTATTACCTTGTTCTTAGCCTGGTGATGCCTAATTTTGTAAGGAGTTCACGTGTAATAAGTTGTAAGTGTAGGTATCAGAATTTTAATTAGCATAAAAGGTTTCTTCTAATTCATTAAATAACCCAAATAAACAATAACAAATGGATTTTGTAAGACTCGTGAAATTAATTAATTAAATAAATAATTAATTAATAAATGTGAGAAATAAGAGCCTTTATGGCATTAATTGTGGATTGGTGTGACGTGCAAAAGTACTAGCTCATGTGGTTAAGAGTACTTGGTTTGTGTGAGAGGACTTGGGTTCGAGTCTTATGTATGCCAATTATATGTTGTTGTTTTATTGTTATTTTTAATAATATCTGAGTATGGAATTGATGATGTAAACTATTTTGCATTGGAGGGTATCATTGAATGTGATTTGGCATAGTGGTTGTGCTTTGGCCTTATGAGTGGAAAGTCATGGGTTCAAACCTTGGTGGGCAAAGAATAGGCTTTATTTTTGCTAGCTATTAGTTGTGGTATGAATGTGAAGGGGTAAAGAAAACCTAGCAGAGAGTAACCACCATTAGGCTTTATTTTTGCTAGCTCACCAAAAATGCGATGGGTGTTAGCAGTGATAATATACCCTGTGTTTTTCATTTATATGATTACAAGATGCCAACAAATTCAAAATTAAGGATGTAGTGATTAGAATTTGGGCTATAATCTAAGTTTAGCTTGAACCAAATTCTTGCAACATCCTCGTCATGTCTTGGGCCATAACCAAGATAATGATCTTGTAAGATTAAGGAGTATCCAACATGCAACAGGCATACATAATGAGAGACAGAAACTGCACCAGACAAAGAAAATTGATGTCTAATCTCAGCAACCCAATATTATATGGGAAGAGAATACAAATGAATAAGAATCCTTTCATACTAAATTTTCATATGACAACACGTAAAAAAAATTGTGTTGTAGTGATTAGAATTTGGCAACAGAATAGACTTTTCATTTATAGAACTTGACATTGAAATAACTATATGTTTTTCATTTATATGATTACAGGATGCCAATAAATTCAAAATTAAGGATGTAGTGATTAGAATTTGGCAACATAACAGACATAATTAAAACATATCAACTTAAAGTATTAGCATTTAGAGAATGAAACTAAAGTCATGATAAACTATTCAAAGTCTCTATATTATAGTTTCTTACAAACCACCAAGTCAAATGCCCATCCTATAGGATTTTTTTCTAGTTCACTCCCACGCTATATCACATATCCAGTCTATTAGGCCATTTTATAGTTATTACAACTGAACCACATCTTCAATGACCTAATTCAAGATGTTATAGTAGTGCAATCAGAATTATGCAAACAGATAATACCAAAGTGAAGTTACAGTTATAAGACACATAATTTTATCATACCGAAAAGCTTTCCCCTTCTTTACACCTTCAAATACATACATGTGTGACACTAAAATAATGAACATCATAGGTAATTTATCGAAACAACGCATAGTAAAAAGAAGCATGGCATCTTTTAAATCAGAGGCAAGCAGATCAAAGATTCAAGGGAGGGAATGGGAAAAGTAAAGCCATATGTCGCCATCACAGCCTTATTCATGAGGATTATTCCCACAGACGTAGCCACCAACATACATCCCAAAATGTAAAACCCTAAACCCATCACTTACAATTTTTTCCCAATTTGAGGAGGGTTTCTAATTCCTTCTCGTGCGCAATGTTTTGGTTTGTGAATGGGGTTTTGCTTCGTGAACGTGAACCTCGTTTTGGCCAGAGTTGGAACGTGAACCTTAACCTTATCGGGACGCGTTTCTTTCGCGGAGTCACATTGCGTGGGTCAATGATGAAGGTCGACATTGTTGTGTGGGATGGAGGTTGTTGCCAAGTTGTTGCGTCTACAACAGAGTGATGTCGATGATGGGGGTTTCTGATGATTGTGGAGGTTTCAAGTGATGGAGGTTTCAACTGAGTGAATGATGGAGATTTCAAGTGATCGAGGTGTCAATTGTTATAACTTACTAAGAAAATAAAATTGTCTGAACGTAACTTAAAAATATTTTATTTTTAATAAAAAATAATAGGATTTTTACATATGAAATATGTTCTTAGGTAAAGTTTTTTAGTATAACTTTTATATATTTTTTTATGATATGTGTTATCTACTAGGTGGAGGTTGTTAGGTAGAGGCAGTGGAAGGCGCTTGTCACTTGGCGACGTGAGGAGATCGTCAGGCGATCTGGAACCAGACAACGCTAGGCGACGCTTGTGATGCACTAGGCGATTTCGGTTGCAGACCCGGATCGCGTGGAGGATTCTACATAGCTTTGGATGGATGTACTGATGTGATGCTTTGTTGGGGGCCTAGTTACGAGTGCATCTTGTATTGGGGTAACATGTGGCCACTCGAGGTTGTTGCCTGGTGGTTTTGGAAGTCCATTGGAGTGTGCAAGATCGTGGCTCGTATGGATGGGTTCCAGAAGATTGTCATCCTCGGTGTTAGCCGACAAGTTTGATAGTCTTGGGACAAATACGGACTATAGTTCATATTGGGGAACTCCACTTGGTGTTGCAGATTCTGGCTATGACAAATTTATTCCAGTGTGTGGACTATAGGTGGTGGCTTGTAGTCGGAGGGGCGAGTAGACACTCGTGGCAACAAGGATCAATCAATGTAATAATCAAAGGGTGTAAAATCGAGAGGCGTCTAGAGGGAGATTTGAAAGTTTGGGTATGAGATTGGAGTGTATTAGAACTGTTAGGGGTTTTAATTTGTTATTATAATGTATCTAGCGATGTATATTTTATTTTTGAGCTCACTCTATCTGTGTGTGTTTAGCGATGATCATGTACCTCGTTACATGGGAGCAAATGTTTATGTAGGTGAGCATGTGGATACTTAGAGCCAGAGTGGGGCCAGGATGAGAGTTTTTACATAGAAATGCTTTTATGGATTTTATAGATTATTTTTGTAATCAATATTATGAACCGTTTTATATTTGTAATAGGTGAACGCCTTTATGACTTTTTTTTTTGTATTTGGCGCGTTTGAAATGAAGTTTTAATTTTTTTCTCATACTTTTGGGAAAAGGATTTCAATAATAAATGTAGTTATTAATATTTTTATTATTTTAAATTTTAAATAAGTAATTTTCGTCTAGGATGTTACAAAAAAAGTCAATGAAAAATGTAGAGTAGTTGATTGATGATCATAATCACCCACTTCATCCACCAAAAACAATTCCATTTATTAGCTTCTCAACAAAAAATAACTGATTGTCAAGCATATGATCTTGAAATGGCAGAACATGCAGGGATTCAACAAAATGCATCATTGATTTGATGAGTAAATATGTGGGAGGTAGAGAGAATTTGGGCTATACAAGGGAAGATGCAAAGAATTATTTGAATTCAAAGAGTTGGAGAGATATGATTGTGATGAAGCTGGAAACTTGTTATAATATTTCCAATGACAACTAATAGATAATCCTTCATTTTTTACTCATGCCTACCAAATGGATTTGGAAGAACAAATGAGAAACATATTTTGGGCTGATGCAAGAATGTAATTTGACTATCAATGTTTTGAAGATGTCATTTCGTTTGATACAACATATTGTACAAATGGAGATCATAGGTCTCTTGCAATTTTCTTGGGATTTAATCATTATAGATGAGGGGTGATATTTGGGGCAGCCTTATTGTATGATGAGACCATTGAGTCCTTCAAATGGTTATTTTAAACATTTTTGTAGGCACATAATAAAAAAAAAAAAAATCCACAAACTGTTTTTATTCACTACAAGAAAAATGTGAATTACCTACAGATAATTACATGTGGATATGGATCGATACGTAAGTTAGTTGTTACATATGGATTTTACATACGGATATGAAAAATCGTTTTACATACGGATTTTTCCATATATAATGCTAAATAAATTTTGTCTCAATTTTTCGTATGTAATTTTGGCGCGTGAGAGCAGGAAATTTTGCGAAGGATATTATCCGTATGTAATGATATAAATATTGGTAGATAATTTTTAAAAACTTTTACCTACTGATCATACATACGGATGTGGAAATAATTACTTAATAAAAATTAAAATCCAAAATATGCTTATACCATATCTCGCGCTCACTACTCTCCCTCCCTCCAAAATTGGAGCTGGTTCACTCACAGAGAAGGAAATCTCTTGCACTCACTAATCTCCCTTACTCATTTTCGCTCACCACTCTTCATCTTTCTTCTTCGTTCAATCTTCTCTATTCCTTAATCTTCTTCATTCACTACTCTCGCTCTCACCATTCTCTCTCACACTCACTACCTCGCTTTCACTAAAAAAGAAGAAGCTTGTTCTTCCAAGTTCCAACGCTCACTCAATCTCCTTTCTTTTGGAGTTCGTTCTTCTTCTTTCAACGGGTAAGTATAATCTTCATTAAATCCCTAAATTCCTAAAACCCTGAATCCCTCTCTTCTTTCTTACAATTGGCATAGAACGCTCTACTGTGGGCTTCGAGATTGAGATTGAGGCGAGTTGTTGCATTTTGGGAAGATTGACAGTGCTCTAAAGGTTTGTTTCATAATTTCAGTGTTTCTTTTTTATTTGTCTATGTTAGTTGCAAAGAAAACCGTTAATTTGTTCAAAACCCTCGATAAGAATGACGGGAGGAGGCTGAAATGGTTTAGGAATAAAAAATCTGGGACAAGAAAATGGGTTAGAATTTAGTGGAAGCGTGGGGTGAGAGACATACGAGAAAAATTTATGGTGACCTAGAAACACTTTACACAAAAAAAAATGAGACTGAAGTTTGAAAGTTGGAAGGTAATGGTTTTTTCTCTGCATCTCGTGTTCGAGAGAAAAGGAATCAGGCTGAACAAGAGAATCAAGTGCAGCATTATCAAGTGGAACAAGATCATGAAGAAGCCCCTACTTCACCTCGTCCTTATCGTGATTATTAGTAGACTTTGTTTTTGTATTATATATTATCACTGCATGTTTTTGTATTCAGATATTTGTATTTTATTGCCTTTTGATCTTTGACTTTGTTTGTTAAAATCTAGGTACGAATATTGTATTTAACGATTTTGTTTGAACTCATGTTTTTTGAGTTATTGAGTTATGAAACTTGATATGTTTGTATGATCAACTTTTGTTGCATGTATTGTGTAAACAAGAATGAAAAATAAGTAATTCCATGAACAACTCTATATAATCTATGCTTTGTACATTCCACTTTGTAGAATGCAGGATATTCAATTTGGAGGAAATCTAATACTTTATTTAGAATCTAATTTCAATTTTTTATCTCATATTCACACATTGTATCTTATCTGTCTGAACTTCACTTTCTCCATCTGAAGTGGATATAATTCTTTTCAAAGGCATCTTTGTTTTCTAACTTTTTTTAGCTTTAAGGTGTTTGTTCTTGCTTCACTTTCCAAGGCTTCAACTCTGTATAATCTCTGCTTTGTACATTCCACTTTGCAGAATGCAGGATATTCAATTTGGAGGAAATCAGATACATTATTCATAATAGAATTTCAATTTCCCATCTTATATTGGCTATGACACTTTGTATCTTATCTCTTTGAACTTCACTTTCTCCATCTAAAGTGGATATATTTCTTTTCTCGTGTGATTAAATTTATCCTATGCAAACATTCCTGCTTGTATCAATTGGTTGGATTAGTTACAAATTTTTGCTTTCTGTTACATTGTTTCATCACTTTATTTACACCTCAAGCTTAATCATTACCATTTGTGGTGGTGTTTGTGGTAGTGGACGTTTTATTTGCTTGTCTGGATATCCTTACAACAAATGAATCATTTTAGCTAAATCACTTCCTTTGTCACTGAGGTTAACTTACAAAGAATCTGGGATCTTCCAATTTTTACTTTTATAATAGTAAAGACTACATAATAAAACATTACCGTTTAAGAGATATCATTAAAGTTGGAAAATACTTTTTATTTACTAACTTAAGTGGAACGATATCGTTTTGGCAACTCAGTAGACGCAAAATATATATTTTTCCGGTAGAAAAACCGAACCCAGGAAAGTGTGGTGGAAAAAGAGATTTCAAATTATGGTTTGACTAAATATTGACGGAGGGGTAAAATGGAAATATCAAAATTTAGGTTGTGCAGAGAGAAAAAGCGAGGGTGCAGGAAGAACCAGCCCAAAGTGAAAGTCGGCGTGAAAGCTAGTCATGGGATACAAACCCAACCTAGTATAATATTCAAACCCTAGAGATTTAAGGTCCTTTCTCTTCTCCGTCCGTCCGTGATAAGGTTGGCATCACCAACATTCTGCAGCAAAGATGGTTTCGCTGAAACTGCAGAAGCGCCTCGCTGCAAGCGTTCTCAAGTGCGGCAGAGGAAAGGTTTGGCTTGACCCCAATGAAGTCAACGAAATCTCCATGGCTAATTCTCGTACTCACTCACTCTCTTCCGTTTTTTTGTCATTATTAATTTCATTTCAATAATCTCGTTTTAGGTTTTATAGGATCTGAACCTTTTCGGTGATTTTGTGCGTTTGCATGAACATATGCGGATGCTAACACGAGATATTTTACGCGTAGATTGCAATTCCTTTGTCGCTAATGTTACTGTCGAATGTCGTTGGTTTTTGCTAATGATTGCATCGGTCTTGCGGGATCCAAATGCCTTATTCGTGGTTCTGTGTATTTGTTTTTAATACTTGAGAGTTTTTATTTTCAGGCCAAAACATAAGGAAGCTGGTTAAGGATGGGTTTATTATCAGGAAGCCCACCAAGATTCACTCTCGCTCACGTGCCCGTCGAATGAAGGAAGCCAAGAGAAAAGGACGTCATTCTGGATATGGTATTGGTCACAGCCCTAATTGCCCAAATGTGAAAACCATCATGATTTGGGTATCTAAAAATTGTTTGATCATTTTTTTTTCTCAATTGGTTAAATCTTTGTAGTTTATTTAGATTCATATGATGAAGTAGCCACTCGTGGAAATGGTTTAGAGTTTTTTTAAATAGCTTATGTCCATGAACTTTTTCAGAAATAAGCTCTACACAATAGATGCTGAAAATAATCTTGCAACTTACTTGAAAATAGTTCAACCTACATATAAAACCAGTATATATATGATTAGGTGCCTGATTGCCTGCATGCTATTTACTTATTCAATAAAGCTTTATCTCAGCTATTTATGTAAGCGGACCTTAATGTGTAATGTAATCTTAACTTTAATTCTTAATGTCCCAAACTTTGTTGATATTTATGAAATATCATGGACTTGCTGTGTTATCATGAAATGTTTTACTGGGTTCTTTCCCATTTTGACAAATAATGTTAAGTGGTGATGCCATGGCAGAGCAGTGTGGTGGGTTAATTTTTGCTGACTGCCATGTGTCATATGTTTAGGGAGTCCTGCAATGGTGCACCATAAGCCACAATTACATGTTTACATTCCATGATTTTGGCACTCTTGATAATTGGACTTATCAGTTTAATTGTCTTGCAAAATACCAAGTTTATGTATGAAACATATATGGGTGAGACAGCAAGGAAATAGGGGATTACTTAATACTTATATTATTTGCTGAATAATACTAGGTAAGCGTAAGGGTACGAGGGAGGCTAGGCTTCCAACTAAAATCCTTTGGATGAGGAGAATGCGTGTGCTCAGACGCTTGCTTCGCAAGTACAGGGAGTCGAAGAAGATTGACAAGCATATGTACCATGACATGTACATGAAGGTTAAGGGTAATGTTTTCAAGAACAAGAGGGTTTTGATGGAGAGCATACACAAGTCGAAAGCTGAGAAGGCAAGAGAGAAGACATTGTCTGATCAGTTTGAGGCGAAACGTGCCAAGAACAAGGCCAGCAGAGAAAGGAAAATTGCCCGGAGGGAGGAGCGATTGGCCCAAGTGAGTTTCATACTTAATTGAGTAGATATTAAATGAAAATGTAGTGATTGGTGCGCTTGGGATTTAATGCATTCAAAATAATTTTTGCTGAAATTGGAATTATAAAATTTGACTAGGGTCCTGGGGAGAAGTCATCAGCTGCACCCAGTGCTCCTGCTGCTACAGCGTCACAGCCCGCCCAGTGAGTAGTTTAATTTATGCTTGTCCTATGTTTATACCCTTTGGGTTTTATGTGTTGTCTAATTGAACATCTTTCACTGCAGAGCACAAAAGAAATCCAAGAAGTGAGCCACGTATTCTGATATTGGCTCGTAGAATTTTTGGGGCTGCCATTCTCAGTTATTGTTTTAAAGTAGTTTTGACAAGTATTGTTGAATTTTTGTGTTGCTTAGACCTTCTTTTGGTCTTATTTAAGTATATGAAATTATAACATTATGCTTTTGCACGAATGTGTTTTGGTTTTAAGTTCTCGAATTTTGTTTTATTTGCCGCGTATATAATTCAACTACAATACAGAGTTAGGTTACATGTAAATTAGCTCCGTCTTGTCCGTGTTAAGCGACCGAAAGTACTAGAGAATTAGTTGTTTTATTAAGTAACTTATTTTAAATTTATATATTTTGTTAAACTAGTAAGGCATTTCTATCGCCTCCTGATCTGTTTAGTCTTATTTGGCATTGATGTATGTATTATCTTAATTATCTTTGTACGAACAAGATATAGGTAGACTTTGCAATATTCAAGGTCTTTAAGTATACAAGAAATTATTTATATTAAACAGAGTTTATAAGTATATATTTTATGTCATATTTATAGGTGCTCTTGCAGAAATTCGGTAGTTATTTTATACTTTTGGCAAATTTCATGTATGAATTGGGCGATTTCCTATGAAGTATTTTGTTTAAAGTATTTAAAGATATTTTGGTGAAAAAGTTGTTAATCTGTAATGTTTTAAATTGCATTTTATAAACTGACAAAGCAAAAATATTAATTTGGTTCTAAAAAGAGAAAACACAAGATTTCAGTTCTTGCCATTCATAAAGGTGTGATGATGAGGCTGACTCGAACTTACGTGTGATTTTAAGAAAAACTTGAAATCAAAGCATCATTTTAAAGTTGAAATAAGAAAGGAATTTTCAATTTACCTATACACGTTTTGTCAATGTAAAATATCTTCGGTATTTACTTCTTTCTCATATTTTTTAGACATTTAAATATTTTTAATATATATATATATATATATATATATATATATTTATATATATATTCATATTTATAGTATATCTTAGGTGGTGGAAACATTTAAATATCAAAGCCACACATTTTAGTCGGGTCGTCTTAATTAGGGTTTGATTATTCTGATTTAAATGATATTTATGCATAAAATTGATTGTTCATACACTGATGGCTTCTTCTTATCTTTATTGAAGCTTGCATGAAGAATGGAGACTTCATGGATGGTGTTGGATGTGCAAGAATGAAGAAAAGAAGCTTAAGGTGTTTGGTTTGGTGTAGGTGAAAGGATTCTCAAGAGAAGTGAGGACAACTCCTAAGGAAGAAGACTAGAGTAAACTAGAGAAGAGTTTACTCTAAGGTGAGCTCAAAAGAGATTTGTGCACAAATTTGGGCAACATTCACTACTCAATTTCAAGCTGAAAAATACATGTCCAAAGCCTTCTATTTATAGGCTAAAATGAGACTAAGGAGTCTCCAAAAAGTAGAGGGAAAAAGGAGTCTAGAAAGTTGAATTTTGAAGCCAAAAAGGAGCATGTGGGAGGTGTGACTTGCCACATAAGCAAGTCACATTTGTCTTGCCATGGGAAGCTAACTCTCATCCTTGGAGAGCAAATTTGAGAAGCTTCTAGGCTTCTCTAGAGTAGATGCACTACTCTCGACCCATTTGGCCCAATTCTTCTTCTTAGTCCAAAATTACTTCTAAAGCCTAATTTCCTCTAAGGTCCAATACATGGCCAAAGAAAACCCTATTCTACTGGGCCCAAAATACAAAGGTCAAAATAAAATCCTAATCTAGTATTTACAAGCAAAGAGTCCTAGGCTAGGTCTTCACATCTTCCTTGCCCATGTGAAGTTCATCTTGGGCCTTGCATGCGCATTTAAGACCCATTCTTCTTGTATTCTTTTAGCCATGGCTCTTGTTGTAGGTCCATTGACTTGAGGCATCTCATCATCCCCTCCCTCTTGAGAAGGATTTGTCCTCAAATATGTAGTCTCTGCCTCATCATCAGTGCCACCTGCAAAAGGTATCAAGTCAGCAACATTAAAGGTGGTATGCACATCATAGCCCTGAGGCAGCTCTAGCCTATACACATTATCATTGACTCTTTTCAGCACTTTAAAGGGACCATCACCTCGAGGGCTAAGTTTAGACTTCCTTTGCTTAGGAATTTTCTAAGGTGTAGCCACACCTAATCCCCTTCTTCAAAAATTATTTCACTCTTCCCCTTATTGTAGTACTTAGCATACCTCTCTGTTTGTTGCTGGATTTGTCTTTTAATCCTCTCATGCATTTTCTTAACAAAATCATATTTTGCCACCCTTTCTTTATGAATAAAATCAAAAGATGTAGGAAGTGGTAGCAAGTCCATGGGAGTGAGAGGATTAAAGCCATGAACAACTTCAAATGGAGAGATTTTAGTAGTCCTATGAACTACTCTATTGTAGGCAAACTCAATATGGGAAAGGCATTCATCCCAAGATTTGTGGTTTCCTTTCAAAATTGCCCTTAGCATAGTAGATAGAGACCTATTAACAACTCCAGTTTGCCCATTAGTTTGTGGGTGACATGAAGTAGAGAAATTAAGCTTAGTTTCAAGTCTTGACCAAAGAGTTTTCCAAAAACGGCTAAGAAACTTAGTGTCTATATCAAAAACTATGGTGCGGGATATACCATGAAGATTGACCACATCTCTAAAGAAAAGCCTAGCAATGTTGCTAGCATCATCCATTTTGAGGTAGGGTATAAAATGTGTCATTTTGCTAAAACGATCTACCACCACAAAAATAGAATCAACACCCCATTGTGTTCTTGGGAGTTCTAAGACAAAATCCATGCTTATATCTTCCTAAGGGGCTAAAGCAACAGGTAAGGGGGTGTATAATCCATGGGGCATTGTCTTAGACTTGGATTGCAAACATGAAATACATCTATTACAATGCCTTTGGACATCTTTCCTCATATGTGACCAAAAGAACTTTTCTTTCAAAAGACCTAGGGTTTTTTCTACCCCAAAGTGACCCATCAATCCCCCTTCATGTGTTTCTTGGACAAGGAGTTTTCTTTCTTTTGTAGCTCTTACAGCAACTAGTTTCCACCACAAATCAGAATCACCACCACACTATTGATGGACGTCCTTGGTGTAGGAGAGGAAGGAGATCCATGGAAGACACCAAAAAGAAGATGAAATGCAGCGGAAATGAAGATAAGATCAAGAAGAGCTCTAGGCAATGGAGGTTTTTGGTGAAGATGAAGAGTAGAAGTGGAGCTATGGTATGGAAGGTGGCTAGAGGAGATGAAGGAGAAGATTAGCCATGTGTGCTCTCAAAATAATAAAAGAGTGGAGTGATCTCAACACAAATATTCTATTAGAAATTTCAAGAGTTCAAATGTACAAATGGTCTACTTTTGGCTTTTATATGTGAGCCTAAAAGCTAGACTAATTCTTGGCCCTTAGATTAAGCTTGGAGGAGAAGCTTTAATCATCACCCTTGGATGGTGGCTTGGAGAAGGAGGCATCTTCCTAGCCTTTGGATGAAGGCTTGGAAAAGAAGACACTCTCTTAGCCCTTGGATGAAGGAGGCACATGGGTGGAGTGTGGACTTGGCTCCATGGGATGCATGATCCATGAGGTGTAGGAAGGAATGTTGACTTCCACTTAGTCCACCTTTGACCTTTGGTAGCTCATGGCCAAATCTCCTATTGGGCTTAGTCAAGCCCAATTTTATCAATTTAACTACACAATGTTTGACTTATTATTCTAGAAAAACAAGGCCTAAACAATGGCCCAATTTAAATCTATACTACTTCCTTCATGCATAATCTCATATTTTAGAGATTTCTTTAGCCCATGTGAATAATGTAAAAAGCCCATGATTGACTTGATCATCTTGTGAGAGGCCCATGTGAATCTTTCTCATCATGCTTCTAGTGATTGGGCCTTGATGTGGGCTTGGGCTTGTTGATGCACTTGAGCTTGGGCTTGTTGGGGTCACATCATCCCCTCCCCCTTGAAGAGGATTTGCCCTCAAATCTTGGTGTTCATCATCCATGGATCCTACAAAAGAAATTAAATGAGATATATTGAAAGTGGAATGAACACCATACTGATAAGCAGGAGTATATCTAAAGTAGAGGACAAAAGAAGGTCT
>Ga0214543_1008908_pt1 | contig 16043 bp, 8 predicted proteins | sample CNSS2metaG_FD_160094 | JGI IMG/M metagenome (GOLD analysis project Ga0214543, IMG submission 160094) | Root nodule microbial communities from cowpea collected in UCLA plant growth center, Los Angeles, California, USA - CNSS2 | ecosystem: Host-associated > Plants > Roots > Nodule | place: USA... | reverse complement strand
ATTAAACAACCTAAAGTGCATAACTTAGAACTACAAAATTTCTCATATTCAAAGTATAGAACAAAAGAAACACTCATCCAAAAATATTCAAGGTCAAATAACCTTTAGATGATCCACATAATGAGGAGAAAGGAAGGAAAATTTAAAGGAAGGAAAGTTAAACTCAACAATTAAGAAAGTCAAGGAAAAAAAAAGACACAAAATTATTTGTTATTATGAATGCAAGAAGTTGTTGTGTAACTTCATATCAATATGTATAGATGTCTAATACGCTCTTGAATCAAAGGAGTATGAATAACGATTAGTCTATCATTTGATTAAGAGGGTTGTAATTTATTATGATTATTTTGAATTAAAACACTATCACTAATCAAGTCATTTACAAGAAACTTTACATTCTTTGATTCTACAATTCTAGTGTTATAAGATGGCTAATAAAACACTACAACCTTTGGACTTTTTCAACATATCCAATGAAATACCAACTAATAGTTTTAGGTTCTAGTTTCTTCTGTTGAGGGTTATAAAATGTCACTTAAAGTGCTTCAATCCACAAGAATGTCGTAAATTGGATTTCCAACTTTTAAATAACTCAAAAGGTGTTCTTAAAACAACCTTGGTTAGAACTTGTTTCACTATATACATAATCGTCTTAAGTGCTTCAATTCACAAGAATTTAGGAAAGGAAGTGTTGCATGACTCCTCATGCTTCTCACCATATCCATTAAAGTTTGATTTATTATTTCTGCCACACAATTATGATCCAAAGAACTAGGCATAGTATATTGGGCAACAATCTCATGTTCTTGAAGAAATTTCACAAATGGACCAGGTTTGTCCACTCATAGTGTATCTACCATAATACTCTCCATCTCTATCCAATCTCACAATCTTAAGTTGCTTTCTTCGTTGTAACTATACTTCAGCCTTAAACACTTTAAAGGCATCTAAAGTTTCATCCTTAGAACAAAGCAAGTAAGGATACATACATCGTGAGTAATCATTTATAATCAAATATATGTATAAATTATTTCTAGTAGGTTTGAACTCCTTTTAGAACCCCTTTTTATTTATTTTTGTTGGACTTGTTAGTTTGCTTATCCTTAATGCAATTCACATAAGTCTCAACATCAGGTAAAATACAAAGTACTAAGTACTTCGGTGTCATAACATAGAGGAATTATCATTCACAACACATTGTTTTAACCCAATAAAAACGTGTGTTGAAATATAAGTCGTGTAACTTGTAATTTAATAGAGTAAAGACCATCACACAATTCATAAGAACCAACTATTTTCGATTTATTAACAAAGTAAAATCATATTTCATCAAGGTAAAAGAAACACCCAAAGGTGCAAAAATAGAAATTAAGTTTTTATCAAAACTAAAAAAAAAGAGAGAGATATTTTAAAAATTAATTGCATAATAACATTAGTTTTCTTTTAAAAAAAACGTATGAAAATCACTAAAGATCAGACTTAGACTTATGATTAATTATTAATAAAATTAGCAGAACTAAGTTCATATTATAAGATAAGATTATAGTTTTTCTATTTATTATACTAAAGTAAAAATATGTGTACTGAATAAATTATTTATCCTTATTTTTATATCAAAATATGTATACTGAATAAATTATTTATTCTTATCTAAAGATTTTATGCAAAAGTTATTTATATTTAATTAGAAAATGTATTGCCCCAGTTGCAAATGAAGTTCATAAAACTATGAATATGTTGTTTCTGAATTATTTTAAAAGTTAAAAACATCGTATATTTTCATCTATATACTTATATACAAGGAGGTTACTTATTTTTTTGTACATAATTTTTATTTTCATTTTACCTTTTATAATAGAATTATTAACTGATTTTTTTAAAGATATAATTGTTAATTGATTTTTTTATAAGTAACCTACCACTATTTTTGCCATATTTTGTATAAAACTGACAAATTTCTTCTTTCTCTCTCTTTTATTTCTTTATTATACTTATAGTTTCTACTAATAACATTTAATACTCTTATTGTTTTTTTTATATATTAACTTAATTAATTACATTTATTTATTAACTTATGATATAATAAAAATATTTAAAAATATATTAACACAGAGTCACAAGAGGAACGATTGACACGCATAATCGATCATCATATTTGGTTGGAATAAAGTCAGTGACGCAGTGAACTATGATTGTATATATTTTTTTATTCAGATGACTGGAACCTACAGATGAATAACAACAATAGAAAAAAATAAATACATATGAAACTACAAGTTTGGTTCGAAAGAGGTTGAAATCAGAGGTATAATCTTCACAATTTTTTTTTCTTACTGCTTTTATTCGAAAACTTAAATTATTGGTTTCAAAAAGTCCCTTTTTAAGTCAAAAGCATTTTTCATTAATGGCAATTACGAAACTTTACTACTACAATCAAAGTTATGCATTTGAAAAATACATGCATATATATTCTTTAAGCAGCATGCTCAAAAAAAAAAAAAAAAAACAATTTAGTGTGTTTAGTCGATGAAAAAGTTCGATTTGGTTGAATAAAATTGAAACTTTATACGAAGAAAAAAGTATCAAAAGTGTTGTTTTGAATATTACCACAATTTGAACCTTTTTATATTTAATAAAATGTCCAAAATAAAAACTATCAAATAAGTGAGTATTCAAATATTCTTTTAAGTAATTTTTGTGTTAGGAATTGAAGTATGAGTTTAAGTTTCATATTGGTTAGAAATGAGAAAATAGAACACTATATAAAGATAAACATTCCATAAACTTATAAGATTTATTGAGAGTGGTGTCAATGTCTTATGTGATTCGACTCATATCTCATTAGTGTTGTATCTCACTGTTGAACCCCTCCGTAAACTCTAACATTAATTTTAGTACAAGTTACTCATACTTGCTAATTACATATTGTTGTAACATATGTTTATTGGTGTTACTTCTCTAATTCAATTCTTATCCAAATTGCAATTGAATTTATTTATTATAACAATAAAAAACTTAAAATCTAATTTACTTATTGGCGTATACGTTGTTAATGTTATCGGGTAGAAAAAAGGAAGAATTAAATAAATGAGTTATTCATGAATTTTTATTATCAAATTAAAAATTAACTAGTTTTAATAGTCAAATCGGGCTATTAATTTGTTTAATCAATCTATAACTAATTAAACAAACAAAATAGTTTAAATGGGTATGCAATTGATGACACAAATATTGACAGGGATTCGAAGTTGGGTCATCACATGTGATTATCATGACAGATTTTTTTTTTTTTTTTATTTTAATTTTTTTTTTTTTTAAAATTAAATAAATAAACTTTTTATTTATTTTTTTTTTATTTTTTAATACAAAAATTAAAAAAAAAAAATAAAAAAAATCCATAAATTAGAAAAAAAAAAACACAAAACTGTGTACAAATAAACCAAAATGAATTTCAGAAATTGGAAAGAGTTACCAAAAATAATTTTTGAATTACACACTTTGAAATTTATTTTGAAATTATAAGTCATGCATTTTGAAAATTTTATTTTAAGAAAAAAATAGTTTCTGGATTACGTAATTAGGAAAAGAAATGTACTTTCGATTTACAGAAATCTAAGGCAAAATATTTTTTTATATGGAGGTGCAGGAAGAAGGTGTCATTTATAACACATGAGTTTATATTTTGGGCCAATAAGGAGTGGGGTTTAAGCCCAGTTTAACGACAATCAGATTTCCTTTTATGTAAAATATAATTCCATAAAAAATATATAATATTAGAGAATTTCTTATTTCCTTTCCCAAAGGAATCAGAGCATCTTTGAAAGTTGTACAACATTAATGGTGTGTTTTTATGTGAGCGATAATATGAAAGAGAGGGAGAAGATTGATTTAGGTTTATTAGAATGTGATATTTATGTTGTTCTTTTTTATGGATTTGGGGGTAATAGTGAAGTGAATTTGAGAGTAATTTTTGTAAAAGTTTGTGAAGAATTTGAATGATGCGACTAAAAAAAATTAAATTGAATAGATAAAAATATAAAATGACCTAATTGTCCTTGGTGTTAAAAAAGTATAATAAAATGATATTTAGATGAGTTGTAATAACTTTTATTTTTTTTTATGATGAATAAAATTATTAAAAATAATTATTAATTGAAATAAATAGAAATTATAATATAGTTAATATAAAAAAATTTAATATTTTGATGCATGAAATTGGAATTTTGGAATAGGATGTGTTGTTTTTAGATAATACTAGTATGAGACCCGTGCCTACGCACGGGTCCTTTTTTTGTTTTTGTGTCTTACTGTCAATTTTGTTTTTTGGTTACATATAGTATAGGACAAATAAAATTATCTAATTATTTTAATAATGTTTAAATCATTATTTGGCTTATTATGTATTTAGGCAAACCATAGTTTATAGTTACTATTATTTATTTATTTTTTAAAATGATTACGTTGGGAATGAATCTGAAGCGTTTAATATTGGCGGCAAGGGAAAGTTATCATGTGTCTTTTTGATATCTTTGGGTTCAGATTTGGTTCTCTAAATTAAAGTTTCAGACGTTTTGCTTTTCTATACTTGGAGTTGAATAGGTTCGTCGGTTTCATACATTCATTTTGTTGTAACAGAAAAAAAAACTAGAGACTCTGAACTGCATCTAGATCCAACGACAACAAAATGTCACTGACGAAGCGGTTTAGCTTCAACAATTTTTTCCAGAGTTCACTCATGTTCATGGATCCTTCCGAGGTTAGTCAATATGATTTCGATACTTTAATGGATTGTGTTCTTCTTCTGAAAGTCCATGTCTTTTTAATCAGTTTGCTTATTTGGGTTATGAAAATATTTTTTGTTGTTAGGAAGATGTTTTGTTTTCATTAAAATTTAAACCTTTTAGATGTTTGGTTTTCCAGGACTTTTTACTTTTTGAAGAAGGTTTCTTTTTGGAATGGGGATAGTGTTTGTTAATGGGAACCAACTATTTCTTAGATCCTAGGGGAAACGTTCTGAACATTGAATTCGAAGAAAATCTTATGGCCGTGAGGAAGTTTCATGCTTCTGATGACATAGTAACCTTTTACGATATATATGATATTGCATTCGTCTGTACTCTTTACTGTGGTGATAGATACTTTGGGTTTAGAGTATTTGACATAGATTGGAATGAAATCGAGTATCCTTTGGTAGAACCGTCGGTGTCTGGTTTAAGATCTAGTTTTTCTTGTTCTCCAAGATTTTTCCAATCTTTCAGAGTCAAGCTAGAGCTATCTAAGGTATCATTCTTCATATTTTATCTACCATTTCCAGATTTCTATTTGGATTTCTATTGATTTCTTTTTCATGTTTGTCAACAGCCATATATACTCTTTCTTGAGGAGTTTCAAAAATTTTGTGAAGAGCAACTTAAACTTGATCGCAAGGTTCAATTATATGATCCTATATACAAAACGTTCGAGCTTTATCTGGACACAAACATAGATGGGATCATTATTTTGTTTAGTTTGACAGAGTTCATGAAGTATTATGGTTTCAACGAAGACGTTTACCTACATTTAAATTATATAGGGAACAATGTTTTTCTTCACAAGATTTACTTTGCTGATGGAGTAGAAATGATTTATGAGAGGGAATTGGTTAGTGGTTTGAACAATGATTCTGGTGGTATTGTAAACAATGTTGGTGTTGTGAATCCCCATGACTTTCTTAATTCTCATCATGGACTGGTGAAGAAGTTAACCAAATATGATGTTCAAACTTCGTCTTTGATATTTTTTTTATAGTTTTATGTTTATTCTTAGTATTTCGTTTTCCATTTGTTGTCTGAGATTTTCTTTTTGTTTGTAGTATCTACACTCGAATTTTGCTAGACAGTTCTTGGAGAATGGACGCAGGAGGTACTTCATTACCATTTCAACTCCCAAGTTTTGGCCTTGTAGGATTCGATGGACTCGAAGATCATCCTTTGAATGCTATATGACGTGTGGATGGAAAAGATTCTGCAAGGACAATCGATTGGCTATTGGTGATGAACTGAAGTTTGTGATAGACAATCAGCAGAAAAATGTCATCCATGTACTTAAGGTTTAGGTTTTTAAAGGTGTATGTAAGAACTTAGGTTTTTAAAATTTTGGCCTTACTTATGAACATTCGGAATACTGTTATCATTTTTATTTAATGTATGTAAGAAACATCTATATATTTTATGTTCTGCTATGTATAATACTACTGTTATTAACGTATTTATCTAAGTTCGTTTTTCCTGGACCAAATATTTTGTAATGTATTATAAATGTCTTTTCGGTTATATGTCATTAACAATTACAAATTCAAATTATATAAATTTTTCTATTTTTTCAAATTCTAAAATTATTTTCGATTTCTATATTTTTCTTTTATGTACTGTTGATGTAATCTTTTTTTTTATATAATATACTTATAAATCAACAATTTGAAGTTCGTGGTATATTTCTATTGATGTAATATACCTATAAATCAACTTAATTGGGTTCTTTTGACATTGATTATCTGTTTTCACTATAAAATAACTGTATTAAAATTTTTTCAATCCAAGTTTTTGTGCTTATAAAACATTTTGAAAACTGTCATTTCAAATACCGTCATTCGGTTAGTATAAATTATGTATAGTAATGCTTAATTAAGTACGTAAGGATATTATATTTAAATACAAACGTTCTTTAAATATGTAACCAATCACTGTAATTTGATGTTGATATTATATTATGGTTATGCTAAACATATGTAAATATATTCAAAAAATATTGTCCAAATATAGATACATGGTTATTTTATAATGGAGGTACATAAAGTAATTATTCAGTATTGTTACGCAAAACAAAGCATGTCTTGGTCCATTGGTTGGTTTCGGTTTAAATGCAGTGTGTCATGTGTTGTCTGATAGTACAAAGAAATGGTAAAGGGTCAAAGATTCTAAAATACTCGATTCACGCGTTTATATCATTGAAACTTCTAAGAGCAATTCCAAACATGGAGCCACAGAGGAAAGTTTATGTGCTTCTTGGTAAGTCTTTACATTGTCCTATATGTATGAATTTCTTTGTCAAATTCTGATAAATAAAATATTCAAAAATCAATGATGAATTATATTTGAATAGGACATTAAATTTTTGACAATTTTGTTTGTCTGGATGTACTGTTTGTGATTTTAATCAGGTTTTCTCGTCGTCGGACTTAACACTGTCGACACTTATGTCATTAATGCAATTTATGATTTCCAAGTTTTTTCATGGGTAGAGCTTCCAAAGAGTATTCAACTGGTTTGATTCATCTCCAGAAAAAGTAAGCGATTTTCTTATAGTGATATCTTTGGTTATATATTTAACAATATTTTGTAAAATAGACGATTGAATACAGATCTTATGTTAGTTAACACTTTTGACAAAAATCTTTCTAATTAAAAACATAAAATGCTGGATAAACATAAACTATACATTTTGGAATACTTCTTTGTACACAACATTAGTTGTTGTACTAGATGATTTGTTCTCATTATTATACCTCAAACTTCATGTACTTGACTTGTGACCTGCATTTTCCTTTAGAGTTATTATCATATAGAGTTTGTTCTGTGTTATTGTTTTTCCCCTCTTGCAAGCTTCAAAACAAAAACTTTCTAAATAGACTTTTTTTTTGGGTAGATGTATAATTCGCGCCAAATTAAATTGGCTTATTCACTTTATTTTATTTAATCCTTTATTATAGAATTGATTGATTGTATAGTATGGGGACAGTTCAACTTCTAAAAGTCATTCCGGAATGTACTTTATCCAAATGTCAACATCCATTAATTAAGTTTTCATTTCGTGAAATATAAATCTAATGTTAACTTAAATATTTAAATGAAAAGTGTTATTGTAGAACCTTCCATTTTTACAAATCGTCACGTTGGATCCCAATTATATATAGTGTTAACTTTTCACTTTTTCTAAATATCTTTCGAACTCACCCTTCATCTTCTGCAATGAGGATTTCAGACCGCAAGGAGAAGGCTTCTACCACCCTTCCTTCAAAAATTGGTTCCAGAGTTCAATGATGTTGGTGTATCCAGAATGGGTAAGCTATGAAGTTATGTTTGAATACCTTTCTACCAACGTTCTGTTATTGTTACAATTCTGGAAAAGGTTGAACCTTTAATAGAGTTTTCAACTTTTGATGATAAATGAATAAAAATCGTGACTTTCTTTGATTTTGAGTTTCTTCTTTAGGAATTCGTTCAGTTTGACGAAACATTCTTCCATTACTAGGGACAACGTTTTTTAATGGGCACGAACTATTTTCGGGATCTGTTAGGAAACTATATTATGGTTGAATTTGAAGACTCCTTGATGGAAAGCAGAAGTTTTTGTATAGCCCGTGAACTTGTAAATTTTTATAAGTTGAATGATCTGTACTGGTTAGCCATACTTTACTGTGGAGACCGGTACTTTCAGTTTCACATTTTCAGTTTGCCTATGAAAGAAATAGACTACCCTGCATCCACAATGGTTCCTATTCCGCAACAACCTTTGTCTTCTTCAAGACTTTTGACTTGTTTTGAATCCGAGCTATTGGTCTCTGAGGTACTATTTTAGACTTCATATTCTTCTTTTTGGTTTGTATTATTTATCCTCATTATTTCCGATATTTTAACTTGCTGCAGAATACAATTCAGTTGGACGACACATTTGTTATTTTTTGGGGACATCAGTTGTAGTTTGAGAAGGTTCACCTGATCGATCCCTGCCAAAAAAACCATGATATTGGTATCCAGAGGTCTGACAATAGAGACTTGGTGATATATAATGGGGTGTTAGAGATATCACAGTACTACGGTCTTGTATCCAACAAAATAATACATTTGAATTATGTAGATGAAAATACGTTTTTATTTAAGCTTTTTTACTGTCATGGGGTTGAGATGGATTATACTCCCCAATTGGTTAGTAGCAGTAATCTAGGTTGACCTTGCAAATTTTTATCATTCCATGGCAAAATGCTTATCTGCTCATGATATAAAGTCATCATCACTGGTATTACATCATTAAATTTCATGTGATGTTATGATCTAATGTTTCATGTGTTCTAATTACAACCAATTTTAATCTTTTTTCAGTACTTGGAATATGATTTTGCAGCAAAGGCTTTGGTTAAGAATTGAAAGCGCCACTTATTGATAAATGTTGAAGGTGATTGTTGGCCTTGCACAATTCGATGGTCCGGCAAAACGAACAGAGATTGTTACATAACTCGTGGTTAGAAAGATTTCTGCAATCAGAACGAATTTAAGGAAGGATCTATAATCCGACTTGGTGTAGACAAGGACCTATCCCTCTTTATCTATGTAATGGAAATAGAAATATAGTCCCACTTGTTTATAGCTTATTTTGGCAGTACTATGAACTATATTTATATTTTGTCAGTTTGTAAATTAAAGAACAATCGTTTTGTTGGTATATTATATAATCATATTTTTGGTACTTTCTGCCTTTGACTATTGATGCTTTATGCCTTACAATACCTAAACGTTCTTTATGATTGTACTAATCTTATTGTATAATCTAAAATATCGACAAACATTTATGTAATTAATATGATATCACCGAATTGCTTAAACACATTTGTAGGACTAATACTTAGATACTGGAAATAATAGAACAAATTTACAGGATACTAATAATTTGTAGGACTAATGATTAACAGATACTAGAAATAATAAAACAAATTTACACCATACTAATAATTTGTAAGACTATTGCTGAAATAGATACTGGAAATAATAGAAGAAATTTATAGGATACTATTAATATTAGATAACATATTTGGTGGTACAAAAATAACATCCATTGTTTATCCATTATCATCAAGGACAACCAAAATCCCAAATTCATAAAAAAAAACGACTAATGTTCTTCTGCTTTCCAATTACTCCACATAATTCCAAAATATGTATATGTACATATATCACTGGTCCACGCTATTGCTTTTCTTATTTGATTCGCTTTTTAGTTTTAGTCCTGGAAAATTCTGCACTTGGTATATCGTCGAGGTGGTCACATTCAACTTTGAAGTCCAACAACAATTCCTTTCTAGGGGTAACACAGAAATCAATATAAGGATCATGATTTATTGAGGTACTCAGAGACAACTGCAACATATAAAACAATATTTGTATATGACCATTCATTTTGTGAATTAGAAAACATTCCATAATAAAAAAAAAAAACTTATATTACGTATTACCATACACATATCAGCTTCTGTATTCTCTTCACAACTTGCTTTAGCAATTGATTCTTTATCCTATTCATCAAATAATTTGCTTAGCACATCACAAATTTAGCATAACAAAATAACTATAGAAATATATAGATTACAGAGACCTTTCCTTTAAGGGCTGCACTTTTACTCGAACCAACAATTTTGGATTGTGTAGTGGGACCACATATATCTATGGGACTGGACTCTTTAATCTGCAATTCAATTAGAAAAGCTTATGAAAAATACAGTATAACCAAATACAAAATAAAATTAAAATACAAATACCTTTTTTCCATGAGATGCACTTTTAATCACACCAATTGTTTTTGATTGGGTACTGGAAGCACTTTCTATTCTAGGACTAGAATCCTGAATCTATCATTTTCATCAGACCACATTATCAAAATTTTACAAACATAAAGGAGTAAAAAATAGTTCAAATTACAAATACCTTTTTTGCATTAGCTTCAGTTTGAATCAAACCAACAGCATTACTTCGTGTACTGAAACCAGATATACCTGTTGGACTGGAGTTTTTAGCCTGTCATTTCAATAAAACCAGATAATACATCATTTAGCACAAAAAATCAATTACTATCATGATGCTAATTTATTCTTACCACTTCTGCCTGAGATCCGCATGAAATCACAGCAATTGTTTCAGCTTCGTTATTAGAATCACATATAGCTATACCCAAAGACTTTTTACCCTGCACATTTAGAATATAATCACCACAACATAAAATCCATCAATAAGAACCAATTATTGAAATATCAAGTGCTTAACCTTTTCTGTTTGGAGTCCCACGTTAGAGTTTGCTTCAGTACTGGAATCACATGTACCTTCACCACTGGAGTCTTTAATCTACATATCAAGCAATATATGATTAAGGAGTTTTACAGTATGAAATTTAAAACACTGAAGTAAATGACTTACCATCTTTGTCTCAAGTTTGCTTCTAACACAACCAATAGTTTCAGGGTTGTTGGAAGCTTTCATCATCAATGAAGATCTGTTATTTGGTTGAACTCTAACCTTGAAAGCAAGTGTACAACCTAGCAACACATCTAGATCCTCTGAAAAACATTTGGGATCGTCCTCCCTATCCTACGAAAAAACAAAAAATTACCAGTCTATATACTAAAAATTAGTTACAATAATTGTCAAAGATGGTAATATTACCTCGATCATTTTATTCATTAACTCAAAAGTTGATACACCAATCAAGTTATTGCAGTCTTGATCCCATAAAACAAAATTGGTATAACTGTAGCCATCAGTCACCTGTAATTCAACCTTATATCTACAAGAAGTGGATTTAGTAAATTTAAACAAATGAACTGTCGTTGAACATGTACAATCTTAAAAAAGAAGTACAAACTTAATTCCATGTTTTTCATTATCAAAGCCACAAAGAACACACTTAAAAGCACCTACTTCATCCGTCTTCTTCCTGCAACTATTACATACTAGATAATACCATCCATCATTTTCTAAATTAAACTTCACAGTATTTGCAACGGTAACACAATATTGTTCCTATTTTTAAAAATAAAAACAAAATTACAACAATGCAGAATCTAAAAATTGAAATGAATGTAACAAAAACAAATAATAAGTAATTCATTACCTCCTTCATACTTGTGATTTCTGATATCGTACTCACAACAGCTTTATACATAAATTTTTCATGTTCACTATACTGGGAAGGTGAACTCAGTTGGCTACATTCTTGGCTCGGACTGACCACATTTCCAAACCGTCTATAATAGCAATATCAAAGTCATTTCCATACAATTAATGATAAACAATGTCGCAGATATAAAAAACTTAACAAATACATACTCTATCCATTGCTCCTTGAATCGTACAAATTCAGCACATTCATCACCCATTAACAACTTTGAACCATTCCACGAGTTTGATATTGACACTGGCCATCATCCTAAAAGGAAAAACAAAATCAACACAAACAAAACCAAAAAACCACAAAACATCAAATAAATTCACGAACCTGAACATGGTTTGATCTTAGCCTGAGTCAACATAACAACAACAATAGATGAATCCGGGTCACCCCTCCAATTACTCATAAATTTGAAGTAATAGGAATCCCATAAGGTACACCCAATCACAGCAGAGCTGCAGAAGGAAACCACAACAATTTATGAATATCAAGTGATATTCGAAACCACATTGTTATATGAAATTACTAAATTACTAACCTGAAATCTCTTATATGAAATACCACATTCTTGGACTGAGGATTACACCTCACATTGTCCACGACTCCAATAATATCTAAAACAATTATAAACATGATCCAATAAATCATTGAACATTTAGAGAGACAGAAGTCATTAAATATTTATAAAGTCATAAATGATTAAACATTACATGAACATACCATACACTAAATCAGCAACGTAATTTCCATCAACTATATCCTCGATACTTTTGAAGTTGTAAACGCTTACTGGAATACTCAAAATTGGTTGTTCTTTAATAGTGGTTGCTCCTATGAACAATAACTTGTAAGGATGAACACAAACCCAAAATTGTCCTTGGTTCTTCAAGATTTTAAAATTATGCATTATATATGTCTGGCCCTCTAGCAACTTTTCTTCCCACAATCCTAAATCTTCCTTTTTTACCATTGCAGGAATCATCGAACCCTGACAAAATAAGTGAACCAAACAAAATCATTCCACATGTCGAATAAAAAGCACAACAAATTTTTTTTACCTTCTGATCCAAAAGAATCAATTCCATATGACGAATGATATCCCGGTTTTGAACAAACCACAAGTCTTTTACTCGAACAGCAAGCTTCAACGTTTCTTTCTTCTCATCGATATCTTTGATCATATCAAATGTCCTCGCCATTTTCAAACCTTAACTTTTGAAACACAAACCTCAGAAAATATGAAAATACAAAAACAAAATAATGACATAAATGAAGCTAGAAAACAAATACCATACGTTATCAAACTGGGAAAATGAAAACCAAGACAAAAACGTAGTCAGTTAAAAAAAACAAACATCTTCAATAACTACACAAAACAAAACTTAAAAACAAACAATGAACTGAAACTCATACATACCTCACCCAAACTGGAAAAAGACAACTCCTGATAAAATTGGGAAAAGGAAAACGTAGACAAAACGTACTGAGTTAAAAACCAAACATCTTCAATAACTACACAAAATAGAACTTAAAAACAAACAATGAACTGAAACTCATACATACCTCAGCAAACTGGAAGAAGACAACTCCTGGTCAAACTGGGAAAAGGAAAACGTAGACAAAACATACTGAGTTAAAAAAAAGGTAAAACATCTTCAATATGAATAACAACAAAACTAAACCACAACAATGTACTAAAAATGTACGAACCTCACAAAACCTAAACTCGAAATGTAAAACGATCTCAAGAATTCATACGTACCTCAGAAACTGGAAGAACAAAGAAGCATAAATGCAAACAATGAAACCACCAACACATATGTATTTAAAAATGCACATAATTTGAAAGTATCTAAGCTGAGAGTTTAATGCATGCAACATCAATCAACTCATGCATAGTACTCCCTCCATCAACCCTCAAACAGGCGGGAAAGCGTAAATGACCTAAATACCTATACAATCACATATAATCCTGAATGCTGAAGAGGGTGTTTTCTGTAAAATACCAAACTCTATCAGTGCACATCACAGACCATATTCAAAAGAAGTTAAAGTGACCAAAAAACCATAAAAATGGACACGTGTCAACGAAATAAATATGGGTATTTGGGTATTTTCCAGAGGTGTTTGTTTTCATATATTTTAGATATTTAAAGTTATAATAGAAAGTTGAACATGTTTCAAAATTGACAGAACCGGTTCCGGTTCCATTCTACACTTCCAAAATATTAGATATGGTTCCAAAAGTCCTTGGAACCGATTCCGTTTTTGCCTCCATGTACCATTGACGTTCTACAATTTCATTATGTCCCATGTTCTTTGCATCACACACCCCACCTTTCATGTTTTCTCCATGTTGGTTGCACCATACAGCTAGCATTCTGATGGTCTTTTGCGAGGATAGTTCAGTAAAATCTCATCATTCACTTGCAAATATCTTCATGGAAGCAGGATGGAAAAAAGGGTCTTCTCCCATAGTTTCGCGCCTTCACTCTCCTCAAAATACGCACAAAGGAACACACTCAATCAGTGTTAACCATCGCTCGTAGTTCTTCATCCACACAAACAAACATGGTCTAAAGAATGTTGCAGAATGTAACCCTCTTGGCTAAACCCCAAGTATTTTTGTTAAAATTTGAATATTCTTGCATTTAGTCACTCTTGATTAAAATACTTTATTACATAGAGTGTAAAATCTAAAATATTGATTAAGATTACAAGAGTTTGTTGTAAAGTGACAAAATGAAATATTTCATATATTTTTTAAAAATCTTTTTAATATATTTTAAAATTTTAAAATTAATCACTAATATATTTTGAAGATATAACAAAAAATTAACATAAATAAATTCAAGACTCTAAATTATTAAACATGCATATGTAAGGCCCAGTGTCTGCCCTAATGTTTAAGGGTTGCCTTTAATCGAATGGGCCTAAGGGCTGACCCAAAGAGGAAAACCAGACCCTAGTCTGCCCTAACTCACACTTTCTACTCACTTTCTAACTCTGCTAGGGTTTGTTTCCTCACCGTTGTCAAGTTCGTTCGAGCTCTTTCCTACTCAACTTCCCTAAATTGTTCCGGAGCTACTGTGTTCACTCTTGTGGTGTCGAGGTCCCCTACTAAACCCTTTCCAGATAAGGGAAGCTAGGGATTTTCGTTCAAGTCTGTTTCTTGTATGGGTTGTCATTGTTTTATGCTTTGTATGAGTATGGTGCCTTTCTGAGATGTTGAATGCATGTATGTTGATGTTTGGGGTGTGGTTGGATGACTGTGCAGGGTGATCAGTGACGAGACCTGTCTATCTCGCCCAGGCGATCAGGCCTCGCCCAGGCGAGACTTGTAGAGACAGACCCAGACTCACGCTCGAGCTCTCGCTCAGGCGGAGAGCTTTCGTTTGAGCGAGACACCATCTCGCTCAGGCGAGAGAGGCTCGCCTAAGCGAGGATGAGTGGGGGCTTGAGGTTTGTGTTGTAGGCGTAGCTCAGGCGAGGAAGCCTTTCTTTTGGGCGAGGAACATGCTCGCCCAGGTGAGTAGCGGCTCGCTTAAGCGAGAATCCGCGAGCCTCGCAAGGTTCCCTAATGACAGTCTCGCCTAAGCGAGACCCTGTGGCTTGAGCGAGACTGGCACGGGATTTCTTTAAACAACTATACCTTTTATGTTGTTGGGGCCTTAATTGTATGCTTGGCTTGTTATGCTTTACCTTGGGTATGAACTGTATGAATTGAATGACCTTGTATGAGGGAGAGGGAATTATGATTCATGAGTTTTAATATGAGTTGAGCATGTTGTTTGTATGAGGTGATTCATGGAATTTGAAATGATGGGTTTGGTGTGGCTTTAACATGAGATATGAGGGAATGTGGATCAATGAATGCGGCATGGTGTTGGTAGGGATACATTCCTACATTGGTAATTTGTGAAGGACGAGTGGGATGGATTCAATATGAAATACAAGTGAGAATGGAATTGTGAAGGTTGACATGATATATATATATATATATATATATATATATATATATATATATATATATATATATATATATATATATATATATATACACACACACACAT
>Ga0214543_1008907_pt1 | contig 16044 bp, 17 predicted proteins | sample CNSS2metaG_FD_160094 | JGI IMG/M metagenome (GOLD analysis project Ga0214543, IMG submission 160094) | Root nodule microbial communities from cowpea collected in UCLA plant growth center, Los Angeles, California, USA - CNSS2 | ecosystem: Host-associated > Plants > Roots > Nodule | place: USA... | reverse complement strand
TGCTAGGAATAGATCTCAATATATCAATTGCTGTTAACACTCGACCGTAATGCTGGATAGTTTGTTGAATATGTGAGGAATCAATATTCAGGGAACTAATCTTATGAATTTTATACGCGAGGGATCGGTATAAATGATTTTTGAGTGTGCATCAATATTAGTATTTTCAGATGTATATATATTATATTCATCTAGATTACAGACAAGGGAGATAGATGAAATTCAATCCCAGTTTCTTTTACTGTATTTTTCTAAACTTTTCCGCTTTTACTGTATTAATTTTATGCAATAGTTAATGTCAAATCAAATTAAAATCTTTGTATATATATATATATATGTTGATCGAGATAATTAATTATTTTAACTGAATCCGTTCTTCGTGGGTTCGACACTCTTACTTCAAATCATTATACTACAGTTGACTTTTGGTACGCTTGCCAAGAGATCCAACAACATTCTTCTCTTTCCTTTATTTGAAATTGGGCATATATATCAAATTCTATATAGACAATGACGTTTACGGTATGCTTGTCGTCAAATGATGGAATCAAAATAAGAATACTTAGGCATGTGATAATTGAGATTTATTATTTGTTTGTTTATTTTGTTTATTTTTTAGGAATCAATTGGAGAAAGTGGACCTTTTGATCAAAACAGTAATTAAAGACTTTTCATTGTGTTGAACGTTATCTTATATTTACTTTTATAATTATTTGGACTTGTATGAACTTGAGTTTATTTGAACTTTATTTAAAATTTATGACAGTTATGTATTTTATTTTATTTTATTTGAATTTATGATTAAATATTTGTTTTTTAAATAATTTTGTAAATACCCGCGGGTACTCGTGGATATCTGCGGATATGAAAAAAAATAGGCGAGTACCCGTATAACGGATACCCGACGAATATTGGTACGGGTACGGGACGAATATTTATCCAGCGGGTAGGGTACGGGAGAGCTACTGCCCGTACCCTACCCGCCCTGTTGACATCCCTAAATGTGACTCACTTTTTAGTAAACTAAAAATTTTGTAATCTGAACCAATCCATAAATTGGCTCACTTAAGAATACTTTTTTTTTTTAATTTATTTTATATATTTATTGTGAAAGTAAATTAACTCAGTTTATTTTTTATAACAATGAAATCAAATGATTAATCTCATTCTCGACATATTATTATAAGAATACTAGTTAAATATTAAGGTATCAACGTATATAACTTGACAAACCAAAATAAATTAAATATTCAAATTATTCAAATATTATTAAACAACATTCTAATATTTAAAAATATCAAATTGTAAACCTATATAACTAGAAACTAGAAGTAGCAAATAATTATAATGAAATTTTAAAAAAATTGTAAAAAAAAAATTAATAGTGTTGTTGTTGGTGGGTTACGTCAACTCACCTTCAACCCGACTTGAACCCATTTAATCCCTGAATTAAGTGATTCGAGTTCAATTCAATCCACTTTTGAAAAATATAAAATTTTCTCAATCCAACCTAACTTAAACCCGTGATGAATTGGATTAATTAACTCATAAATCGGAATACATTTAGACATCTATGCCCGTTGAAGATCTATTTTGAAGAGAGCCCAAACAATGCTCATTATAGACCACAGTTTCATATCATACTCAAAGCTCTAACCATGGCCCAAACAATACTCACTTGGAGCCAAGAATTTTCATACTTCAACTAAAAATACAACTCAACATAAACTCACCGACAACATATAGAAAATAATTAACTTCTCTTACAACTACCACTAACACAAGAAGACATATCTACATATTTACAAGCAAGAAAGTAAAAAAGTTAGTTTTCCTCACGCATAAATAATACCAATTCCAATCATCCGTGACTTACAAAATATTCGAACTTTCAATATATTCACTTTCAAAAACACGTTTTTATCATCGAAAAACTTCACAACTCAAAAGAAAACATAATCTAGCTTCCCTTATAATCCAAATTTTTGACAAAAATGCAACTCATCCCTACCACAAATTTCAAAATATATTTAATTTGTTTCGAAAAATATATTCCCAAATTTACGATCCAATGAATAGATTTTTTTGCACTAATTATTTTATTGAAAAAGTAAGTGTGAAATGGTTATTTATGACAAGTGGTGTGAAAAAGAAGTTTTTTGTTTATATAAATAAATTGACTTGGGAAGACTAGCATAAGGAATTATTATAAAGCATGGATCAATGCATAAGATGAATCAGAGAGCAATTGCTGAGTTGTGGAAATGGTGATTTAATTGCTGAAGATTCTTCATACTCCTCAACAGTTTCACCATACCAGGTTCCTTCTCCTCCTATTTGCTGTATTTAGTTGCAATCTTCTTCGCTTTCATCCATGAATAGATTTCTATTGCACTAATTAATTTTAGCTGGAGATTTTGAACGTGGGGAGTCAGTCAAGGCATGAGTACTAACTTTTTGGTTCAAAGTATTGTTAAATTCAAAGTGGGTTGATTTTTTTGTTGTTGTGAAGTATCTAATTATGCTTTAGTATATATCAAATGAACTGCCCTCAATCTTTGAACCATATGTTATGGTTGAAAAATACTAAATTATAATCCACCTAGATTTTAACTGCTTTACCGATATTGTTTATTGACCAGTGCGTACTTGATGATATTTTTAGTAAGTAGTGAGAAATTTTCTCTCTTTTGCTTGTTAATGTAAAAAATGTTTTATATCAATTTAGAAAATATTTGTTATATCAATTATGTTTAAGAATGCTTATTAAAAACAAGTGTTTATAGTTACGAATTACTCCAACCTTAAAAATATATTCTAAAACCCAAAATCCGAAATCCTAATATTTTAAGTTACTATATCATTTTTCATGTTTCAGAATTGTAACCAAATGGAAGAACAACGGAATAGTTTAGAAGAAAAATTGACTGAGATGCTTCAAGATGTGACTCTTCCAAACATTCAAAATGTGGATCAGCAATGCATTTATAGAGTACCGGTAAATACTCGTAATTGTTATCCCAGATCCTACACACCTCGTGTTGTTTCCATTGGTCCTTACCATCACAACGCAGATAATGGGCTTAAATCGAAGGATAATGATTAAATAACTACCCAATTTGACTACAATGTTATTCCATGACGTGGAAAGTAATTTTTAATTTTTTTTTACTTGCAAACTAGCATTATATGCACGGGATTTTTTTTCTGTTTTGCGAAATAGTTTAATATATATTTTAGTCAGTAATTAATGCTTTGTCAGATATATTTTAATATATATTTTAATCGATAATTATTTCATGGTCAGATATTTTCAGGTGCAGTTTTATATTTTGTGATACTTTGATATAATTGAAAAAGCTATAGGTTTCGTTTTTCAGTTTGAGGTTCTCCGTTAGACTTTTTCCGTTCTTTGGTCGGCTGATTCTTTCGTGGTAGAAGATGTCGTCTTCCTGCAGATACAGCTTTAAGAACTTGTTCCAGAACTCGATCTGCTTGCTAACTCTGAGTGACGTAAGTAATTAGTGACTTTTGCGATTGATATGCGTTATGAATATTGGTTATATATATGTTTTTCAGTACCTTCTGTTGGTTTGATGAATTCTTTCATTGTCTTTTTAATGGTTCTGATAATGTCATTGATGCATAGTTTGGTTAATTTTTCTGACATGCAAGTTGTATATGGATGTGTTCTTGCACGTACGGGCATTACAGGGCTTTGGGGATTTTGAAGAAGGTTTTATGGTTGAATGGGGTAAGAAGTTGGTTATTGGAACGAACTATTTCACCGATCCAATGGAAAATGTTATGAACTTAGAGTTCGAGGACGATTTGATTAGTAAGGGGATATTTCGAGTTCCATATGATTTTGAAGATTTCTACGAACTGGATGATTTGCATTATATATGTACCTTGTTCTATGGTGATAGATATTTCCGAATCATAATTTTCGACACAAACTGGACTGAGATCGAATACCCTGGTTTAGGTAATAGTTACATTGCAGAGGAAGATTTAGTGTGGTCTAGGTTCTTGTCTTCATTTCGGGTGAAGTTATGTCCGACAGAGGTTAACTTTCCAACCTTATTAAATTCTTTTGTCTTGTAGTACATTTTTATTCCAATATAATATTTTCTGTTTTTCGGAATGCAGTCTATGATTTGCTTGGATGCATATTTTCATTTATTCTGGAAGAAGAAATTAATATATGGTGAAGAGATGCAGTTCATAGATCCCTGTTATAAAACTTTTAAGTTTAAGTTTGATGTGAAAGCAAATGGTACAACAGTTTTTCGTGGTGGTATTGGAAAGATGTTTAAGTACTATAATTTGAAAGATGAAGTGTACTTGCATCTGAATTATGTTTCGAAGAATGTTTTCTTGTATAGGTTGTTTTCGTTAGAAGTAATGGAGATTGATTATAACATAAATGGTGTGTCCTGTTCTGGTAGTGGCAATGTTGGTTCAAATGTTGCTGACCCTGGTGCAGATTATTCGTTGGTTAAGTGTTTGACTGATTATGATGTTGGTGCATCGTCGCTGGTACTGTTATGTATATCTTTAATGGCAGTATTGTTTTTGAGTATGCATTTTATTGTTCAGTTAATTTGTTAACATTTTGAATTGTTGTTTTCAGTATCTTAATGCTTCTTTTGTTGGATCTGCATTGTCGAGGTCTAAGAAGCAGTATATTCTATCAAATGGCAATGGAAACAGCTGGGAATGTTCAATTAGATGGGCTGCAAGATCAAAATCTAAATGTTATCTGGGTTCCGGATGGAAGAGATTTGTCAGTGAAAATAACTTATGCGTTGGAGACTCTATCAAGCTGGAAGTTCAGAAAGATGACGACAGAACAATAATAATTACTAAAATTTAGGGTGTTTTTTGACTTTAGATTGGTAATGCTAAATATAAAATTATGTGGTAACATTTTGGTGCAAGTGTGGCGCAAGTACTTTTAATTATGTTTGCAGTTTTGGTTTGGTATGTATGGATATCTTTATTTTGTGGATGAAGTAATTGGTTTCTGAAATTTGGAATTTTTGATGTATAGTAATGGATCATAATTTCGTTTGTGATACTTAATGGTTGGATTTTTGTTTCTCAAATGTTGTATAAAAAGTATTGGTTTTTTAAAAATGAAACAGTAAATATTTTGTATTATAATAATGAGGCGTTACGATAATTGATTAGAGTGTTACAATGAATATATAGATGAAGTTATGAAATGATGAATAGATAGATGAATCGATTGATTATAACAACAAACGTAATGTATTTTGACAAATGAATGTGTAATGGTTTAGTTAGATTAAATATAAATATTAGTTGAATATAACATTTTTTAATCTCAATGTATTTCGAATGTAGCTTTCGTAAATGACCATTTTTAAGAGCAATGTCTTTGATGCAGGATATGGTTGGAATATCCAAGTGTACCGTATTTTGGCATGCATATTAGTAGTTTTAATACGGGTATTCAAATAGTGGTGGTGTATATAGAAATTAATTAGGTGTCATTAGGGTCAAATTAGTAATTTTCATTGATGTGATGTTGGTTGGTGCTATTTTAAATGATGGGGAATCGTTTTTGAGTATCATTGTTTTATATCATTTAAGAGATGAAGATGGGGAGAACGAAAAGGGGAAAGCAAGTGTAGTGTAAGCAGCAAGAACATGTAATTTTTCGTTTTGATTTCGTTCGACATTTTCATTCTTAATAATTAACGATATGTCTTTTTTTTTTGTTTTAAAAAATGCAAGAGCAACAATGTTTTATAAAAATTGTGTATTTTTTTTATTTTTTTATATTTGTTGTTATGTAATATGTATGACTATTGGAGATCTGGAATATATATAGAAAGGTGCATATACTATATAATGTTGAGACAAAATACAATGATAAAGATATAGGTTGCTTCCAGTTATACATTCTGGAAGACTTCCTTGAAAACAACATTTGTTGTATAAGACAAAGGTCTTTTTTCTTTATCATGGATTAATATCTTTAATCCTGATTTACTCTGAACCCTAGAAACTGCAACATATATCTGACCATGGCTAAATACTGGTGTGGGTAGGTATAATCCTATCGAACCTAATGATTGTCCCTGAGATTTGTTTATTGTCATGGCGTAGGATAACATGATTGGAAATTGTCTTCTAATTAGCTTGAATGGCCATAGGGACTGGGATGGGGACATAGACATTCTGGGTATATATACCTCATTTCCATTGTTGTTCGCTGTAATAGGCCTTGCACCAATGACATGATTTGTCAGTCTTGTAATAATTAATCTGGTTCCGTTGCACAGGCCCTCAGACTGATCCAAATTTCTTAATAACATAATGGGTGATCCAATTTTGAGTTTGATGTTATGACTTGGCAATCCTGAAATAGTCAATGAGTTTAGAAATTCTGGTGTAATGATATCCATGTCATCATTTGTGAAATTGTCAGATTTATCAATTGAATCTGCACTAAGATATTCTTTCGGTTCTCCTGCAAAACAGTATTAGTGTTATTTTTTTTTTGTTGCATGTATTATAGTATATAATGGAGTTAGGCGAATAAAAAATGCTTTACCTGGGATCAATGACAAAATGTAGTCATTGATTTCATCGACAGTCTCGATTCTACTGTCCAATATTACTCTGCTCTTTAGATAGTTTTTATCACTGTAATTTTGAATTAGTTTTGGATAAGTGGAATCCACAATTGCTTGAAGAGGATCACTGAATTCTGTTATCAGAAATTCATTTGGTATTTCGATTTCAACCACTCCATCATTTGGTTGACACAACTTTCCATCTCCAAGTTTAACAATCCAATCAGAGAATTGTTCAATTTCTGTTGCTGTAGATTTTTGGAGTCCTTATTGCATAAGTCTCATGTTCTTGGACAATGTCAATACCTGACAGTGATTCCATAGGTATGACGCATTAATTGTAGCATGGACTATATCTGATCGACTTCCTCTAGGAATGACAGGTAGAATCTGTCTAAAGTCACCTCCAAATACAACTACTTTTCCTCCAAAAACTGAATTACATGTTAGATCATCTTTCATAATGTCTTTTAATGTTCTATCCAGGGCTTCAAAACAAAATTTGTGTGCCATTGGTGCTTCATCCCATATTATAAGATGAGCTACTCTTAATAGGTGGGCAACATCAGAACCTTGTTCAATGTTACAGATGGAATTTTCAAGTATAGGAATCGGAATTCTAAATTTAGAATGTGTTGTTCGTCCACCGGGTAACAAAAGTGATGTTATTCCGCTTGATGCCACTGTCAGAACGATTTGTCCCTTTGATCGTAGTGCTGATGATAATGTTGACCACATAAAAGTTTTTCCTGTGCCCCCATATCCATACAAGAAAAACATTCCACCATTGTTCTTCATAACGGCCTCATTTACCTTTTCAAATATGTTCTTTTGTTCAACTGCAACATGAAATAAGTTAATGGTGGATATTATTATTGTAACACAGGTTATTGTAATTATTTCGTTCATCATCTACTATAAAATTATATTTGAACTACTCATCTGTCATTGAATTGAAGTTTCTTTGAAATAGATTATGTTGTTCAACCACGTTATAATCTAGTTCAGAGTATATCAATCTATTACCACAATTAGTTGTTGCAAAAGCATCAGGATAAGGCATTGAAGGAAACTGTTTCAAACTTCTCTTATTTTTCAGAAGAAGGTCTTCAATTTCAGATAAAGTTAAATTTTTCAAGGTGTCATTGCTAAGTTGCAATTCTGCATAAATAATATCAGAATTACTAAGATGTATTTTGGTGATCAATGAAAAAATAAGTTTGGGTAGTATTTTAAATATACTTGGATTTGCAACTGTTATTCTTTCTCTGTGCAGTATTCCATCAGACAACCAATGCCACGTCTTTTCCCATACTTGATCTGGTCTATTAAGACTATCACAAACTAACATAGTTACAAATAGTTTCCTTAGGAAGTGACTAGATCCCCAATCTTTGGCTTCTGTTATAGCTTCTATGTATTCATTATCATCTGCTAAGAATCCAGACGCTTGACAGGCATCTCTAAAAGTTGGATACACTATGTTGTTGACTGTCCTAATGTCTTCGTAACATGATGGCTCTTTGATTACTGTAAGCATTCTCCTAAGATAGAAAAGTTCACCTGTTGTTGGTGGCACCCAAATTAGTCTTCCAATTGTGTTGCCCTTTTCCTTGGTTTCCAGCATCTATCCTTTTTGACATATACAAACTTTGAAACAAAAAGTGGGTATGTTAAACTCTTTGCATTTTCATGCGTTTTATTGCATTCCATCCAGCTTGTAAACATAGATTCTGCAACTGTAGGTTTTCCTAGTATATCGTCAATATAGTCGTCATCCTTGAAGTAGACTGACTGCTCACCAGGAAGATGAAAAAATAGCCTTTCTACAGCTGAATTTCTTCCGTGAATAGGAAATGAAAATATTCTCCAACATGCTTCACTGGGAGATATATATCTACAATCAACATACTGCTTGATTTCATCTACAGTTTGATGTGAAGCTGAAGATTGGTTGTTGTTATCCACTATAACTGCTGTAATTCTGTCATAACCCTTGTTAATGTATTTGAATAAGTACTTTATGGAGGTACTTCTATTACACCATTCAGCATTGATATGAGCTTGATACTTAAGCAACAACTTGGAGTTGTATGGAACTACTGAACGGTTGTCTAAGCAAATGTCATTCTTGACAATAGATATTGAATTATTGCGTTTGCGATAGTGTGGGAATCCATCTTCAGAAATAATAGTTATCTCTTGAAACATCTTTGGATAAAACCTAGAGCACTTTCCATTTTTCATGCAAGGCAGGGATTTATTTGCTAATCCACATGGCCCATGAATCATATGATCTTTCACACATTCTTATAGTTTTGATTCTTGTTTAGGACATGGTATTTCAGCTAAAATAACCCTATCAATATCTTCCGTAGTTGGATATTTGCAACTGGAATGCAAGAAGAGAAGTAGATGTGCATGTGGCAGACCACGTTTTTGGAATTCAACAGTGTACATATCTGCATTGAAAACATATAAAGTTATAACATGTAATTAGAATTATTAATATATAACAGGTTTGTAGTTTTAGTGTAATCCTCACATGCAATAACCTTTCCAAGGAAATGATTTTTGGTTAAGTCTGTAAGAAGTTGATCGAATTTAATTCGGAATACCTTTGAGATCAAGTCTGGCCTATCAGATGGTGTCAAATTTAGGTTACACAGTACCCTGCGAATCTAAGGCAATTTGGGATTGCATGTGAAAGGTAGAAACAGATCTGGAAAACCAATATAACTACAAATGGCCATTCTATCAAAATATAATTGATTCATAAATCTTGTGCCTCCAACGAAAGTGGATGGTAGAACAACTCTTTTGCCTTGGTTGATCCTTCTTCATGCATATTTGAACTTGTTTGACAAAGATTATTGTACTTATCCACTCTAAGCTTTGATTGGTTATTCCTAATAAAGGACAACCGTTCAGATCCTATCATAGTATAACCGTCAACCACGAATTGTTGAAACAATCTCTTTGATCTAAGTACTATTTGGGCTTCATTTTGTCTTGTCTGAATTCTAAAACAAAATCATTCTCTGATTGTTAGGCGGTTCCTCTTTGAATTGTTCCCAGTATTGATATCACGATGCCTAACATCATGTCTATATCCATCTTCACCATATGGAAATAGTAAAGGATATTGAAATCCTAGGTAACTGGTGTGCAACTCATATTTCGATGATGCCTTTTCCCATTTCTGGGGACCAATATTTGACTCATCAAATCCTGACATGTACCACAAAATTGAGATGATAGATCCCGTGGGCAAGAATTATGAAGTTTTCATTGAGGGATCTTACACAGGAAGGATATTTGCTAGACATGGATTAGAAAAAATGGTAACCAATTATGATCTACGTGAGGATCACGTATTGCGTCTCAATTTTATAGGGGATCGCAAATTCTTGTTTAGGATATTCTCTTTGACAGGAAATGAAGTAATTTATTCCAAACATTTGATCAAAGATGACCCTACCATAAATGAGGACGATGCTTTAGAAAGAGAGTTTTACTTCAAAATGATCAAGACTTTAACCGACTATGATGTTCATTCTTCTTCACTGGTATGATTTTTTAATGTTCTATATTTTCCTTTATGTCGTTTATTCGATTTTTTAATAGATTCTAATGTAATTTTTCAGTACTTAGATTCCGAGTTTGCTTCAAGAGCGTTGGTAAAGAACAGGAAAAATCATGAACTTGGCAATACGAATGGTTGTTCTTGGTCATGCACCGTAAGATGGGCCAAGAAAAGGACATACGAATGCTTTTTAAGTTGTGGATGGAAGAAATTTTGTGCTGAAAATGGATTCCAAGCCTGAGATGTTATAACTTTTGGGGTCGATATAAATCGATCAAATATTATTAATGTTAGGAAGGATTAAGTTTAAACTGTTATGTAACAGTATGTTAGAGGATTATATATGTTTTGGAGTACTTTTGATGGATGGTTATGGAATTTAGAAGTAATGGCTAAGTTAAAACTTATTTTGTTTCCAATGAAGCTTATTGTTTATAGTAGATTATATATTTTGATTCCAGTTACATTATTGTTTATAGTAGTTTACTTATTTTGTTTCCAATTAGTGTTATTGTTTATAGTAGATTCCAGGTATCATAATTAAACCAATTAAACTAACTGTTTGCACGTAAATTATATCATGTAAACGATGATTACATCACAATCCTTTTAATCCAAAGTTATCCTTAATTTTAATAAAAAAAATTATCTTGAATGTTACTGAAAAAAGAACGATAAAACTGCACTAATAATGTCACTTAAATGATAATAACATTATGTGGAATAGGAAAGTAGATACAACAGAAGTTCTTCTAACGTTCTACGATTGATTAAAAATAAAGCACTTTATCAGTCGTTACGATAATTAACATACATTTATCAAAAGTAATGAAATTATTAATTCATCAAATTATAGAAAACCAAAACACAGAGTCCAATCACTCGATCTCTTGTTTGATAGTCTTCATGGGCTTTGTAGCTGATAGTTCACCAGACTCTATGTCCTCAGACGATTGTACAGATACACCACTATTTGGAAGGATTCTCTTTGATGGAGTACCCAAAGAAGAATTATCAAGATCATTGTCAGTTGTTCCACTCAAACTCATCTGCATCAATTTATAAATTACAAGTATATTATTATAACTTAAAAAAAATGCAAAATACACAATTGAATAAATAAAAAAATAATTACCAAGTCATGATCACTGTCTGCTGCTAAATTACAAACCCCTTTTGAACGAAAGTCAGCAATCTAACCAAATAACATCGACAAACAATAATATTAAAATGAACTTTATGAAGATGGAAAATTAGAAAACGAATCAATACATAGAAGAAATTAAAGACATATTTTAAAGGACTTACCATTCCACTGGAAGTATCACCTCCTAAATCAATTATGTTCTTATGACTGCTCTCAGCAAGCTATGAAATACAAAATAATTACAATAATAGCATATTGAATAAAGTGTATAATTTAAAGCCAAATATGAAGTATACCAAAGAAATATTATTGAAGATAGTTACTTGTACGGGTTGTATAAGCTTCTTAATGTAATTGATTATTTCAGGTAAGTCAGACACTTTAATGACAGAGGCACATCTGTTCCTTGGTTGGGTTCGAACTTTGAAAGCGAGAGTACAACCTAACATTACATCCAACTCATCAGGAAAGCATTTGGGATCATCTTCACCCACCTAATTAAAAAATGAAAACAAAAACAATTTAATATCAATGACAAAGCAACTAATGAGACTGATGTTGACAATATTAACCTTGATCATTTTCTTTTGCAATTCTTCAGCGGAAATACCAATAATGTTTCTACATTCTTGATCCCACACCACGAAGTTAGCATAATTAAACGCATCATCATAAACTTGCAACTGAAGTTTATACCTATAAACATTTGGAATATTATAACAAATAAAATACAAAAACATGATCATATGAAGTTGACTGAATATAAAATAAAATACAAACTTGAACGTGGGAATGTTGTTCTCTTGATCACAATAGGTGCATTTGAAAGGACCAATTTCATTAGTTCTTTTGTTGCAATGATTACAAACCAAGTAGTACCACCCATCGTTATCAAGAGTAAACTTAGTGGTTGTCGCCACAGTTACACATATAATTTCTGCACGGGAAAAAAATATAGTCAAATATCGAAAAAACTACTATATAATCAAAACAATAGATACGTTTGTTTATAAACATACCTTTTTTATCAATGGAATTTCATATATGCTCTTCACCAAACATTTATAAACAAACCTTTCAACATCACTGTATTGGGAGGACTGAGTCAATTGACTACCAGATTGACCCATAATTGTTAATTCATCAGCAGAGATTCTGAAATATAAGTAATCATAAAACAATTATTTACAATTGAATTATTACATGACTTATACCTAATCATGTACATATTTTACATAAATTTGAAACAAAGATACGATAATTACTCATTTAACCGTTGTTTGAATTGCATAATTTCGGGAATATCATCATCCATAAGTAATTTGGTCCCATTCCATGTATTGCACACAGGCACTGGCCATTCCCCTATTGAAACCAAAATTATTCAGGAACAAAAGAAAGATCTTTTGACAAAATAATAAAATAACGACATAAGTACCTGTAGCTGCTTTAACTTTGGCTTGAGTAAGAATCATAACCAACTTGTCGGAATTTGGATTGTCATTATACCTTTCTAAAAATTTCTTGCAATATTCATCCCATAACGTACAAGAAACTACACCACCACTGCATATGAAGAATTTGCTTAAAAGAAATAATATGTCCTGTCAAAATAATCATTATAACGTCATTACCTCAGATCCATCAAACTAAAAACAACATTTTTAGATTGTGCCTTAGCTTTGACGTTATCTACCCAACCGATCAAATCTGAAATCATAAAGGTTACAAATTAAAAGCAAGAATAATTACAACATCATACTTGCCTAAATAAAGCAAATAAGATCATTCTAATTGTACATACCAATCAACAAATCCGGAGAGAAATTACCAGCCACTACCTCTTTTATGCTTCGAAATTGGTAAAAACTATTGGGTACATTTGCAATAGCTTGGGGACGGACAGAGGTGGCTCCGATAAACAACAATTTAAAAGGATGGTCACACACTCTATACTGACCATCATTTTTCACAATTTTGAAATTATGCATGATATATGTATCGCCTTCCTTCAACTTACCATCCCAGATATCAAATTTGTCCTTCTTAACTATGCAATGTATCTTGTCCCCCTAACAAACGATATGCAAAACCAACAACCAGTAAATACAACATTCTCAAACACAATCAAGGATAAAAGAAAAAATACATTATTATTACCATTTGGTCAATCAAAATCATTTCAAGGTGCACATTGGATTCGCGGTTATGAATATACCACAAATCAAGCACTCTCACACCAAGTTTCAGGGTCTCCCTCCTGCCATCAATATCTTAAATCATATCCAACTTCTTTGCCATTAGAACCTAGGAAAAAAACATATCATCAATACAAATACATTGAAGTATCACACAATGAAAACCTAGACTTCAATAATAACCTACAAGATACTCATAAAAACGAAAACTTTAACAGAGAACAAAGCATAATGGTCAACAAAAAAACAAACTATCATAACTATACTGGAAATACAATAAAATAGACGACCATTACGACGAACGAAAATAAAAACAAAAAAATTATAGCATCAAGTAACCATAATATAAAAAGCAAACGTAAACTTTAACAAATATGAAGAAAGAACACAGATTTAGAAACAATAGAAAAAATTACAACAACTAAAGTTCAACTTCAAATAAACTAAACGAAAACCTAGGGCAACGAAGAATAAAAAAAAAACATGATGAAGCACAAAAAACACAAAGGTATAGATGATTATGAACAAGTTGAATCGTACAGTTTGACGAACCAGCGTCCTCAAACAATGAACCAAACCCAATATAAACCAAGGAAAAAGAAAAACAAAAACATCACCTGATCAAGCAAAATGCAACCCAAGCACTAACTTCAGAAGTGAAATATGCAGTGATAGACTTTGAGGAAGAGAGAAGAGAGAAATGATAGACTGTGAGAGACAAAAGCCACTGAAACAATGAAATGAAATTACAAAATGAATAAATGGAAGAGTGTAATGGAAGCTATCGAAGAATACAGTCTGACTTGAAATGAAAGATTTCAACTCAGCTGCAGTAACAGGCGGCAAAGCTTTGGACGTTAAAGCAGAATCCGGAAAACCAAAGAATGACCAAAAAACCAAGGTAATGGACACGTGTCGAGAAATTAATCATGGGTAGAATGGTATTATCCCTACCAGTTTGGGTTCTTATATTTATAGTAGAAGAGAGTGTGTCACGTGAGAGAAAGAGAAGTTAATTAATGTTAACTTTTTCAAGCTGTGAAAGTGAATGGAAATGGCCAAAAGCGATTTTGGAAAAAAACCATTCGCAGACCATTGAGAATGGTGTTGGAATCCTTCCAAACTCCACCGTGCCTATGAAATCCATATTTTCATCTAGGTGAAATCCACGGTATTGTTCTTCTTTGGAAAATCTCCACACTCCCTACGAAAGACACCATCTTTGTTTCATTTCGTGAGAGAAGAGAAATGCAAAAAGGAAAACAAGTGGGAGAAAGCAAATACAGAAGACGCAAAATAGTCACAAGCATCAAAAGGAAGGGTCTGTCGCGTAGGGTTAGGGAGAAGTGGTGAAGATGAAAGTGTGAGGAAAAAGACCCCATTTTTTTCGAAATCCCCTTTGGAAGTTTTTTCGTTACCATTAAACCCTAAGGGAATGGAGTACAAGTTTAGTACCCTAACACCAGACCCCATTTGATATTGATGTGCAAAACGTAATGGGCAGATCACCATGTAATACATCAGGGGTCACCCATTAATGCAGTCATCGTTATCATGTGTGTGAGGGGGGCACTTGTGGGCCAATTAATCCATAGGAATTTTTCTTATGAGTAAATATACCTTTCATACATGTTTTTGAGGTATTCCTAAACAGTATAAATGTTTTAGTTGTGGACTTCCTTACAATAGAGTAGTGTGAAAAATGTTCAAGATAGGTCACCACTTAATAAGTCAATGGTCACTAATAATTCCATGCAGAGTTGATATATATATATATATATATATATATATATATATATATATATAAGTTGGATTTCGTGGACCAATTATCTCACAGCAATTTTTATTAGGTTCAATATACGTTGTAGACATGCTTTAAAGGTCATCTGAGTCACTGTGAATGATGTACAAGTTTAGCACCCTAACCACATACCCCATTTGATATTGATGTGCAAAAAGTAATGGGTAGGTCACTACGTAATACATCAGGGATGACCAGTTAATGCAACCATTATTATCATGTGTGTTAGGTGGGAGTTGTGGGTCAATCATTCCATACCAATTTATATTAGGAGTAAACATGCCTTCTAGACAAGTTAATGAGGTCTTCCTAGACAGTAAACATGTTTTACTTGTGGACTTTCTTACAACAGAGCAATGGTGAAACAGATGTGCAAAAAGTTCAAGGCAGGTTACCACTTAATAAGTCAGTGGTCACTAGTTATTCCATGCAGAATTGATACATATATAAGCTAGATTTCGTGGACCAATTATCTTGTGTGTTAGGTGGGAGTTGTCAGTTAATTATTCCACACCAATTTCTCTTAGGAGTAAATATACCTTTCATACATGTTATTGAGGTCTTCCTAGACAATAAACATGCTTTAGTTGTGGACTTCCTTACAATAGAGAAGGGGTGAAACTAATCTGCAAAAAATTCAAGGCAGGTCACCACTTAATAAGTTAGTGGTCACCAGTTATTCCATGCAGAATATATATATA
>Ga0214543_1008905_pt1 | contig 16050 bp, 8 predicted proteins | sample CNSS2metaG_FD_160094 | JGI IMG/M metagenome (GOLD analysis project Ga0214543, IMG submission 160094) | Root nodule microbial communities from cowpea collected in UCLA plant growth center, Los Angeles, California, USA - CNSS2 | ecosystem: Host-associated > Plants > Roots > Nodule | place: USA... | reverse complement strand
CATTAATCCGAAGTTGGCAGCTCGTTATTATGGACCATTTCCTGTGTTGGCTAAGGTGGGAGCTGTTTCATACAAGTTGAAATTACCCGAGACAGCTAGAGTGCATTCAATATTTCATGTATCACAGCTGAAACGGGCAATTGGAGATTATTCTGCAACACCTGAATTGCCTGCAGAATTGGAATTGGAGCCAGGAGATTTGGAGGAACCAGAGTCAATTTTAGCAACACGAAAAATTATGAAAAAAGGCGAGTTAATTGAGCAGTGGCTGGTGCGTTGGAAGGGCAGATCTGCAGAAGAAACCACTTGGACAGATACAGTGTTGCTACAGAGCCAATTTCCTCATCTTCACCTTGAGGACAAGGCGATTTTTGGAGGAGGGAATAATGATAGAACACTTGAGGAGGGGCTGATACAACGTGAGAAAGACGGTGAAGAAGGTCATGTTAGTGGAAGGCCCAAGATATGGAAGGTTTACTCTAGGAGGAAGAAAACAGGCCCAGGGAATATTAATTAGTTAGGAGGGTAATGACGTGGCAAAAAAAGAAGACAAGTATTTGAGAAGGGAGGAAAGAGAGAAGGGATATACGGGAAGTTTGTTATGAAATAGGGTAAGGAGAGTGATCTCTCTAGAGGAGTCATAGACTCTGGAGATATTCTATATTGTCATACCACCGTTTTGCTCATTTTCACACATTCAATAATACAGTTTCCATACACTATCATTTGTTGTGCTGTTTTGATTTGTTTTTGTGGTCATAGTCTATTAGGGACCGTGTTTCTTTATTCATTGGATACATCAGATATCTCAAAAACTGCAGATAAAGTGTTTAAGATGTTGGATGATGTAGTGGAATTTGTTGGAGAGGAGAATGTGGTTCAAGTGGTTACCGATAATGCTGCAAATTTCAAGGCAGCTGGGGAGTTATTGATAAAACAACGGGAGCATTTGTAATGGACTCCATGTGCTGCCCATTGCATTGATTTGATCTTTGAAGATTTTGAGAAACATTTAAAGGTCCGTCAAATTACGATCAAGAAGGGGAGAAGAATCACTACCTACATTTATGGTAGAGCAATGCTAATTAGCATGCTGAAGAAGTTCACCAAAGGTAGAGACTTGATAAGGCTAGGTATGTCTCCATGAATTGAAAGCATCGTTAATGAGCTTCTTTAGCTCTAATGAATGGAAATCAAGCAAATTTGGAACTTCAATAGAAGGGAGAAAAATTGAGCATGTGGTATTAGATAGCCGATTCTGGAAGAATGTAACCACTTGTCTCAAAGTTGCTGCTCCTTTGATGATGGTCCTTCGACTAGTGGATTCAGATGTAAAACCCGCAATGGGTTTCATTTATAAAGAAATGGATTCTGCAAAAGAGAAAATCAAATTTAACTTCAATAACATTAAGAAAAGGTAATATTTATATACCTTATCTCTTTTAAATTGTCAATCCATATTTTGTGTAATTATTTCTAACATTGCATGATTGCATAATTGTAGTTATGAACCGGTTTGGAACATAATTGATGAGAGGTGGAATAATCAACTTCATAGACCTTTGCATGCGACTGCATATTACCTTAACCCTCACATGCACTATGAACCTAATTTTAGAAATGATGATGTTGAGGTAAAGGAAGGGTTGTATGAATGCATGAAAAGATTGGTCAAGGATGTTGCAGAAAGGAAAAAAATTAATTTGCAGCTTATAGAGTTTCATTATGCAAAAGGACTTTTCTCAATGGAAAATGCAAAAGATTGTAGGAAAGTTATGCTTCCTAGAGAATGGTGGGAGATATTTGGAGATGGAACTCCAGAGTTGAAGCGATTTGCTATTCAAGTTTTGAACTTAACTTGCAGTTCTTCTGGGTGTGAGCGTAATTGGAGCTCATTTGAAATAGTAAGTCAACTTTGTTAAGTTATTTTTTGTTTCTAATTTTTGGCTTGTAAACATTCATATTTGTTTATAGGTGCACACAAAAAGAAGAAACCGTTTGCATAAAAAAAAAAGATGAATGACTTGGTTTATGTCATGTACAACTTGAAGCTCAAAAGTAAACAAATTAGGAAAACGGTTGCTCTCCCATTTGATGATATTGAGTCTGATGATGAATGGATAATGGAAGATGGAGATAATGTTGGGTTTGAGCTTGTTCAAGGTGAAGGTGACGAGGGAAATGTTGACATAGTTGGGCCAAGTTCAGCTGATCCTACTTTAGAAGCATTTGATCTTGATAATATAGTTTTTGATGCCAATGTTGATGATGCACACTTATCATATGAGGAAGAGCTTGATGGTGGTGGAGAAGATGATGAAGAAGATGATGTTGGAGATGATATAATTAGAGGATTGGAGCCAGAAATTTGAAGTTATTTATGTTGTGATTTGTATTAACTTATGTATTTGGTGTACTTTGAACTTATATAACTAGGGCATGTGTGTTGAACTAAGTTATTTTAGAATTATTGAACTATTGTTTACTTTTTGCATTAATTGTGGCGATGAAATTTTGAATTTGTATGGTACTATATACAACTTTTTAGATGAAGTAGACTCTTACGAGTCTACGAGTCGAGTTTGCGAGTCGAGTCTACGAAGCTCTCACGAGTCTACGTAGACTCTCGAGTTTGATAACCTTGTATGTGTTTTCATTTTTCTAGAAATCGTTTAAGCCTTTGTTAGCTCTTTGGAGGTTGTTTATTCTTTGTATAGAATTGTATATGTTCTGAATGTATTTTGTGTATAATGCAGACCACACAATATGTATTCATACTATTGAATAAAATTAATTACAATAAGACACCTAATAATTAGGAATTAATCATCTTAATTTACGAGATTATGTAATGATTGATTTCTTAAAAATTTGTAACAGCTGATTATATTCTAACACTTTGCATGAGTTTTGTTTGGTTAATGCTCCTTGTATCTTTTTTCCTTTTTTTCTATTGGTTTTTCATGTAGTGACATGTGATTGGTGAAACTTTAAGAGGCCCACCTAGTTGGGATGTTAATGTTTTATAGTAATGCCTAGTATGATTTAAATAAATAAATAAAAAGAAAACAGTGCATGAAATTTGGAAAACTGAATTAATACCTGAGTTCCTCTCCACACCATGGTAATCTTGCTGTTTTCTAACTCAATAGAAACTAGACTTTCTTGATACAAGCTGGTTGGTATGAAGGCCAAAGGAAATCCATGCCAACAGAGCCATCTAAGGTCTTTGGAAAGATGATCAAAATCTCCAACAAGTTCTACACTAGAAAGTTGTAGCAACCTGAGTTTCTTCATGTTCATAAAAGCTTTAGTGCTAAGAGATTTTGCATTACTTCTTGGTAACTTCAAAGTCAATCCCTCAATAAATTTTGTTCCCTATCACAGAAAAAAGGAACGGTAAAATAGACATAGCAAAAGATACATGGCAGTAAAAACTCTGACGAAAAAGACCACCTTTTATTCTGTAGGAGCAAAGAGGAAACAACCAATTCACAACCAAAAACATTTTAAAAATTCTTTTGACAATCAATTGAACAAATGAATGCTAATAACAAACTCAAAAATGTGTATATTGTTTGCATTAGCTTTATATATTTGTAATACTAAAATAATAAATGAAGGTCTTACAGTTTCTTTTGATAACACATCAAGTATATCCTCAAGAAACCATAACCTGCTACGCTCCTCAAGCTCCATTGGTGATTTTGAACGAATAATTTCTCTTCCCATGTCCCGAAGCAAATCATGCATTCCAAGTTTGTTCTTACCATCTATAGTTACAAGACTTCGCTCTACCAAGACACGTATTCCATTTTCCGCAAAAAGTCCACAACCATTCAATATATGTATAACATCATTTCGATCCTTTCCTATAAAGAAACATGCTATATCAAGAAATATTCCTTTCTTTGTGTCATCAGTTAAACCATCGTAGCTTATTTTTAACTTCTCCTGTACTTCATCATTAGGAATTTTCCTGAGTTTTTCTAATACACTCTTCCACTCTGATACCTCCATATCAAACAAATAAGCCCCAAGGACTTCAAGAGCAAGTGGCAATCCCCCAGCATAAGCAACTAAGTTTCTTGAAAGTTCAATAAAATCTTCTTTGGGACTTGCTTGCTTGAATGCATGCCAACTAAAGAGCTCAATAGATTCACCTACATCCATTCCTGTCATTGCGAAAACTTGGTCAACTCTTTTCCCTCTAAGTAAATGTATATCTCTGGTTGTGATGATTATTCTACTCCCTGAACAAAACCATTCACGATATCCACATAAAGCATTTAATTGTTGTAATTTATTTACATCATCAAGTATAAGAAGTATCCTTTTATGGCGAAGTCTTTCTCTTAATATAATTTTTCCTGTTTCAATGTTATGTATCTTTGTATTGTTTTCTTTGAAAATATCAAATAGAAGTTGTTCTTGTAAACAAACGTGGCCAGCTTCTTGCCCCCAAACCTCCCTAATATCTGCAAGGAAACTCCTTCCCTCAAAATTGCGACCAATCTTATTGTAAATTGCTTTTGCAATAGTTGTTTTACCAATGCCTCCCATCCCCCATACCCCAAGTAGTAGAACATCCTTTGATTTTTGCTCTAGTAATTGAATCATTTCTTGGACTCGAGATTCTACTCCGACGGGATTATTGGTAACAAACAACTCTGTCTTGTCACAAACTTGTAACATTTCTAACAATATTTTTCACAGCCTCGCTTTCATTCCTACAATAAAAGTCGCACTATATGGATCAAAATAAAAGCAAAATTTGAGTAAAAAGTTATACTTGTACAAATCTGTGTCACTTCATTAAGTTCATCTAATGCAATGTAGTTTTATTTTTTTGTAAAAACCATTTTGTAGCACATATGTCAATAACTATCCTTCAGAATGGGACAAAAGAAATTTAGTGGGGAAAGCAGCTGGAGCCACACAACTGAGTGCGCAAGTAAATGAAAACTATCATGAAACAAAGATTATTTTTGGAATAGTTCGTAGAAATTACTTCTCTGAAACATTTTTTGCTTATTTTGTTTTTTATAAAACCATTTTCTTTTTATGAACATGACACAAACATGCTCTTGTTCTTAGTACTTCAACCAATATTTGTTTGAATTCCTGAAAACACAGTTAATAAATAAGAACTACTATTTCATCAAACAATTAGTATTAATTTATAATTAATTATAAATATTATTTAAAATGAATTTTTAAGTTTATATCTTTTAGCAGCACTCAATTACCATAATTATTCTTACCGTTGTCATTTATATTTCTTCATATTTCCTCTGGTTTCATCTTTTGAATATTTATTTTTCTACAAGATTCTTTCTACATGACCCCTGAATGATAAAATTAATGAGGAAACCAATTACAGTGAAAAGGTTGATTTAAAAGGTTATTAGTAAATTTAAAATTTGTGCATTTTTGGTACTGTGATACATGAAAATCCGAACCGTAAAGTAATGGTATTTCATTGAAAAAAAAAAAAACCTGAAAGTAGAAGTGTTTCATTACCTAGAATTGAGGATTACAACCCCGGAGATGCCAGCAGCCTCACGAAGAGTGTCCCTAGCATGCTTCACGTCGTAGTCATTATCCTTTATTCCTCTTCATACATTTTATGAATTTCATGTGTTAGTTTTAGATACAATGTTCAGTAAAAATGGGAGAAAGTAGGTGTTTCATTACCTGAAATGCTGGACTACCAACCTCGAGATGCCAGCAGCCTCAGAGAGTGCGATCTTCCAATGTTTCACAAGGCTCTCTATCCGATTGTAAGCCTTCAGCTTTTGAACACTGTCATAATGTCTTGAATTTAATAGATGTTAGTATCAGAGACAATGTTAAGTAACAACATGAAAAAAGCACAAAGTGTTTCAATTATCTCTCAAAGAGGAGGAGTTGTAGTGATACTCTCTTTAACACGCTTTCTAACCTTCTTTACTATTTGTTAACATTTATTAGAACTTGCAATTTTAGATAGGTTAACATGTAAGGACCAAGCTAAATTGTCTAATAAGAGTAGAAGTGGTTTAAATGAGATGAAATATGAACAATTTATTATTTAAGTTATAAAGCTTACATACAGAAAAAATTAACTACTCAAACTTCATTTCACAAAATTCACCATCACTTTAAAATCTATTCCTCTACCTTCACTCCAAATTTCTGATAGTTGTTCATCATTTCACATATCTAAGTCTACCATTAGAGGTCCAGGTTGAGAGTAGATGTTGGGTGGCAAAAATTTGTTGTTAAACAAAATTTAAAATGGAAATTTGAGTTATATCGGTACAATTTTCATTCCAATAAAGAATAAGGAAACTTCTTTGGTTTTAAAAGGTGTATTTCTTTAATTGAATGAATTTGAGGGTTATATAAATGTATAAATAATGTAGTTGGGAATGATATATGTCCAAATAGTTTTGTAGGAGTGTGCCTATCTATGTTTATATGGTAAGTTGTGAATAATGACTTAGAATATATATTATGTGATGTATTGCAAAACATAGGTATTTCCATTTAGGAAAAAACTAAAAGAGGAAAAACTATGTTGAGATGTTTAGATTCTATATTGACGTAGAACCTAAGGCCTGGGCTTAATCAGGCCCATATGAGCCCAATGGAGGCCCAGCCTATAACTTAAAACTGGTAAAATATGATTAATTTCTTATAAATAAGAGTGGACCCCAACAATAAAAGGTACGCAGATTCCGCAGGAATAATATGTGTGTGTGTGATAGTGAGATGTTACACAAAAGATACAAACAAAACAAGTTTCAATAGAAGAGTGTTGAAAAAAAAAAGTTTTAAGAGAGTTACTAAAGGTCCTCTTACCTCGATTCAAAGACTTCATTTGTTAATATGTCAATAGTCTCAAATAGTGCCATCGTCCAATGTTGAATGTGGTGTTCTATGTCAATTACTCTCCTTGATAGAGGCTATGAATTTCATAAATGTTATTTTTGGGAAAATTAATGTACAGTAAAATCTGAAAGTTGGAACTGTTTAAATTACCTGGAGTATAGTTCAGACATACCATAAGCCTCATCAAGTTTCTCCCTCCAATGATACCGGAGGTTTTGTATCTCATGATGAACCTCCCATTTTCCAAAACTTGATATATGTTACAAATTTCATAAATGTTACTTTTAGGAAAACTGTACCGTAACAATCTAAAAGCAGAAAGTGTTTCAGTTACTCGAAATTATCGGAATGTGATACTGCACCATTTTCCTGAGAAAATGCGTCCTTCCAATGTTTCATGTGGAGTTCTAATGCACTAGTAATCTCCATTTCTCGGCTTCATACATGTGATGAATTTCATAAATGTTATTTTTTAGAGACACTTTAGTGAAAATATGATCATGCATTAAATGTTTTCATTACCATGAATTTAAAATTGCGCCCCCTGTGATTCTGGCAGCCTCAAAGAGTGCCTCCCTACAATGCTTCATGTGGAATTCTATCACATTAGAAATCTCCATTTCCCCACTGCATATATGTAATCAATTTCATAAATGATGTTTAGATACAATGTTCAAATGTCTTGTCTTCAAGATTCAAGATTGCAATATCTTCTCTCCAACATTTCAACATCAGTCTTCATCCTTGAGCCATTATGTCCGGTTTTGGCTAGGAATTGGAGGAACCTAATGTTTGTCCTTGAAAATGTCACATACCTCCCAAGGCTCAGCCTTCAATTTTGTTGGAAATCCAAATGAGTCTAAAATCCCACATTAGATAGAAATAAGAAAGTCGAGCACCATATAAGGATGAAAGTGTAGTAAGCATCATACGATTCACGATAGGAATCGTACGATACGAAACAATTCGGGTCTATAGCGATACAAATCATGAGTTGTATCGTTTTTACTCTCGTATCATACTCGTATGGTACGATACAAGTCTGAACCATGCAAGTCATGATTCGATTTATGATATGAATTTACCTCCAATTTGAAACCCTAATTTTTCCCTTTACAGATTTACCTCCAATTTGAACCCAAATTTTTCCCCCTACAAATTTACCCCCAAATTGAAACCCTAATTTTTCCCCCTTTATTTTTTCGCACATTGAAACTTATTAACGTTATTGTGCTTGAAAACATGTGCTCGAAAACACGTTTTGCATTCCATAATAGAATGTTTTTAAGGTTGTTTAGGATACAAAGAGCAACAACACTTATTTTTTGGATGGCTATAATGCACATTTTGTTTAGTAGCATATAGCCATAGTTAAAGGAATCTTATGCAGCAACCACATTATTTTTTGAAGGTTGTGTTGCTGAAATTGTGAAACAATGTGGTATATACACATAGATACAACCACTCTATTTGACTATAAAAATGTTTTGTTATTAATTGTCTCTTTGCGTATTTATATATCTTATATATTTAAGTATAAACTACACTTTTTTTTAATGTGTATGAATCGTACAATTCACAATACGATACGATTCATGATTCAAAATTTAAGCTCTTTGATACACGATACGATTCACAATTCAACTACTAGAATGAAAACCTGTAAACCCATTTTCTTAAAGTTTTGGGTTAGAGGTACTGTCAATCTCTTGTGTGTGGGTTGGGCTCATGTCTCATTTGTGTTGTGTCTCCCTAATGATCCTCTCTCAAAAGACCCATCAGTTTTTTTTTAATGTGTTTTGGAGGTGGATCTACGGTGTTTCCTATTACTTTGGCTGGATTATTTGTAACTGCATATTTACAATACCGACGAGGTAATCAGTTGGATCTTTGATTAATTAATGTCTCTCTTTTTTTATTCATATTTATTTAGTTTAATCCTAATTGACAACGAAAAATTCAAACTTTCTTTTGAATGTTCAATTATTTCAGTGTAATTATCAGGCGAACAATACTAAAATCACGCTCTGTAGGATTTGAACCTACGACATCGGGTTTTGGAGACCTGCATTCTGTCGAACTAAACTAAGAGCGTTCTATTTTCATAAAATTATATAATCCAAATCCATTTTGCATATAGATATTCAGTATGTATTTTCAATTGGAATTCGTCTTCAAAGGTTCTTCTTCTCATGTGAAGTGTAGAAAGGACCGGTGGAACTCTGTCGGTGAAGGTGCATGGAGGAAGCTGTAGTGGTGGCGGCTCGTGGAGGTGTAATGGTTGCGAGGTGTCGTGGCTGCGAGATCTTCAATGAGTTTCGAAAGCTTCGCGTGGAGCTATTTTGTCAACGATGGTTTCGCAAGGTTTGCACGGTGGTTTTGCATCGTGGGTTGCGGCACAGTTCCGACAAAGGGTGCTAGTTTTGGTTACTCCGACGAGTGGGTTCCGGCATTATTAACTATTTTTATATTTTGAATACAAGAGGTATTTATTGACACAAATATTTAGAAGCTGGTATAAACTGACAGTGGTATATAGAAAATAACATATACAATGAAAGAAACTTGCAGTTGTTCAAGTTTGACTAATTATACAAGTTGACCATAGTTGACTATAGTTGACTATAGTATATACACTAACAAGGGGAGTGTTAGAATAGGTATTAAATATAGGTAGGAAGTAGTTTCATTAAATATAAGTTGGAAGTAGTTGTATTGGAAAATGTCTATATGTTGTACCAATGAGTTATACCTATCTTTGTACCTAAGAATCTAGGTTGATATCTGCTCTTCCTAATAGTCATTGTATCAAAACTCTATCAATATAAATATGAGAACATGAGAGGGGTGTTCAAGCTCTCTAAAACTCTCTCAAATGTAGTCTTTTTTATTTCTCAACTCCTCCTTCTAAGACCTTTATTCTTTGGACCCTACAGATGACTTCATTAGGAATTGTGGAATTATAGTTGTTCCTTTCTTTCCCTCATTGTTACATGAAACTACTTCATTGTTACATGAAACTACTGATCACTTATCCCTAAGTAGTCAACTTATGAAAGTTAGTTGAGTAGCATCACAGATCAACACATGAGCATATCATCCATTCTTACATTGTGTTAGGCAAGGAAGTAATGAGAGGGTGTATAGAAACAAGGGGTGAGACTTTCTGAGAAAGACTTTATATTTTGATTGTGATAAATGTCCTATGTGAAAGGAAGAATTATCCTCCGAAAGCGGATGCTTGACCTTTGAGTAGATAATTGTTGAATAATACAAAAAGGGATCCATTTTCTACGTTATCTCTATATTCTTTAGTCTTTTCATTACAAGGCACGTAACAAGTTTGATCCAAACTAGAATGGAGAGTCGACTAAGTATGTTGGAAAAATGGGCTAGTGAACAAGGAAATGTTGGAGCAGATTGAAAGCTGATATGTCCGTTGTATATATAGATGCTATCTACCACATTTTAATGTTGCATATGATTGATTGAAACAGGTTTTAATGTAACCTAGTTAGTATTATAACCTGTACAGTGGTGCAATAGCATTTTTATATTGGCTAAAAAAATATATGTTAAGTAAAACTCTGAAATCATAAAGTATTTCAATTACCATGGATCTAAGAATGCAACATCTGAAAAGCTAGCAGGCTCCCAAAATATCTTTCTCCATTGCTTCAAAAGGAAGTATATCTTATCATCACTCTCCATTTCTCTAATTAATACATGTGTAAATGTTATTTTTAGAGATAATGTACACGAAATATCTGAAAGCGGGAAAATTTTCAATTACCCATTGTTTACTACACACCTAATTGGGATTTGAGCACCTATATGAAGTCCCCATATCCACGTATTCACGAGGAAGTCTATCATATCAGCTATCTTCATTTTCCCCCTTGATATATGTCATGAATATCATAATTAGTATTTTGAGAGACAATGTTGAGTAAAAATTCATGAAGTATGAAGCGTTTCTATTACCTTGGATCTAAGTCTATAACCCCTGGGATCTGAGCAACCTTAGAAAGTGCCTCTTTCCAATGCTCCAAGGGTTTGTTTACCCTTCCAAAGCTACATTCATGTTAGGAATTTCAAAAATGTTATTCTAAAAGACAATATTCTGTAAAAATCTGAGGAAACAGGAAGCGCTTCATTGCCTGGAATTTAGGATTTCAACCGCTGAGAAGCCACCAATCTCACCAAGTGCCTTCCTCCAACGCTGCTTCCAATCCAGCACCTTTTCCTCTTCCTCTTTCGAAATCTTGCTCAAAAGACGTTGAAATGCTTTTCCAAAGTCGCCTCTTTGATGACGTACTTCAGAGGGATCAACGTCATAGAACACTGGTATCACCACTTGCCCTGTGGTTCTGTGACACTCCATTATTTTCTCTAACTCTTTCAAACACCACCACGACTCTGCATAATTTTTCGAGAAAACAACAATAGAAATTGGAGAGTTTTCGATCGCTAGCCGCAGAGAGGATGAAATTTGCTTTCCCCGTGGAAGTGACTCGTCATCCTTGAAAACAATGATTCCTGCATTCTGAAGAGCGGCATAGAGATGCGAAGTGAAAGAAGCACGCGTGTCTTCCCCTCTGAAACTCAGAAACACTTCAAAGTTTCTGCTGTCCTGGTACCGATCACGGAGAAAGTCCATTTCCATGTCATCATCGCCACCTGAGAGAGACATGGAAGAGATGAAAATTCTTTGTTGCCAGAGAACGAAAATGGAGCTTCAGAGATAGAAATGATTAGGAGCAAATCACAACCATTCTACTCATTGGTTCAAAGTTGTAACAACACCATAAAGTCGACGACAAACCATTGCCGACAACTTTGCCACGTCAACTTTTAAAGTTATATTTTAAAAGTTAAAAAATAAAATAATTGTAGTTAAATTTTACTCTGGAATCTTATCTATTTTAAAGTTTTTAAACCTTTACTAGTAAAAATATAAATCACTAGTGAATTTAAAATAATAAATATTCATATATTGTTGGTATAATAAAAAAATTATTTTAATACAAAATTTTTAAATATGCTCTTTAATTAAATTTTATTAATGGTTAATATTTAGGATAGTTAAATAGGTGTTTAAAATTTTTAATAACAGTAAGATTAATTTTATATCGATAATAACTGTAAATTACAAAATCTTAAATTTAAATAAAATTAATAGAATTAAAATGTTTATATTAAAATTACTATTTTGTTATTATATTATAAAAGATATGTCAATAGTTATTTTATGAAATCGTAAATCGTATATGATAGTTATAGAAGCAAAAGTTTGATGGTATGCATATATGTTAATTTAAATATTTTTTACCTGGGTTCAAGTAAACTTCACTTGACTTGGTGTTGATTGAGCTAAGTCTATCCTGATCTTGATCAGATTAGGACTGACCTAAGCCTAGACCAACATGGTTAAACATGAACTCACCCAAACTCAACTAAATGTGGGCTTGCTCTAACTCAGCTAAACCTAGATTTGGACTGACTCGGCTAACTTGGGCCTATATTGACTTGGGCATTGGCCTACCTTGACTTGACCTTGATAATCAATTCGTCTTGGACTAAGACCAACTCAACTTGATTTGGTTCCAAACCAACACAACTTGATTGAATCAACTGGCCCACTCAGCTCAAGCTTAGCCCATCCCATATCGATTCAAGCTCAACCAATGTAAGTGAACACACTCCCGAGTGGAATTATAAGCAAATGAGATACTAGAAAACCATTTAAAATTCGACTTTTTAAAAGTTAATTTCAAACTAAATCTTTATATTTTAAAATCTAGAGAAAAAAATATAATTTGAAAATAAATACTAAAATAGTGTAATATGATTTTGCTTTAGAAATTTTGAAAAATATAATAAATTAAAAATAGTATAAATAATAGAATAGAACTTTTTAAAATATATAAATATTAATCTATAATGCACATATATAATACGTGTATCGAATACGATACGTATTTGGTATACTGATACATTTATTTTGAAAATAAGAAAACATAATATGTGATAAATGTATATAAAAAAATATACAATAATTCTTAAAACATGATAAGTATATAATTGTTATTCTATAAATTTAAATTAAAATCATATATATTAAAATTGTTTACATAAAAATTATAAATTATTATCATTTATAAAGATGCTATTATTTTGTAGATTAAATATTTTATTGTAAAGTATTTAAAATATCATACACATATACATGTTAAACATAAATACTTAACCCAAATTGAAATATCAGTTTATTGTATATTGTTAATTGAGTAATCTAATTTAATTTAGAATATAAATTACAGTTAAATGAGAGAAATATTTATTTTCAATTTCAGATTTTTTAAAATTAATTCTCCCTTGACCAAAAGTGTTTTTGTTCACGTTAGATTGATTTTCCCATGTAATATGAAATGCCACTATTGACTACTAAATGAAGAAGCATTTGGAAATATTAGGAATTATTTAATTTGACAAAACGTTGTGAATTTTAATTTTAATTTTAAATTATATAAAAAACTTTAAAATAAAAAAATTCATCATATGCATTAACAAGTGTGGATCCAAGTCTACGCGCTTTGTAGACTTAAGATATGAGTTTGAAGCGTGACCGATGGATTTGCGGTTACCGCATTGACTTAGCTATTTTTCTTTTAAAAATAGTTGAAGTATCTAAATTTAGATTTAATATCTTTCTTTATTTATATCCTATTATACATTGATAGTTCAATTTGGATCACATATCTGTGTCTACTTTACCTATACTTGTCAATGAGGTTTTTACTTTATAATATCGTAGTAAACTACAATAAAATATTTGAATAATAATCAATTTTTGTGACAACAAATAATTAGGCACTATATAGTGACCAATTTGTGTACCAATTTAAAAATTAAAAATTATTGACAACTAAAATAGTTATAAAAATTATAATTGGTTTCTAAATTGAAAAGTAAAATAGTCTTTATTATGAATTGTTTCTAAATTGTTCACTAACATTAGCTATCAAGGTTTTAACTATCGAAATAATTGGTTTATAAATTGGTCACTAATATTAGTTACCAAGGTTTGACTACCAAAATAATTGGTCTCTAATTAAAAAATTGGTCTCTAACATATTTTTTGTTACTAAAATTGGTCATTATTTAAGAATTTTCTTGTAATAGTACTTTTATGATGACAATAATTTATATTTTTTACGTTGACAATTTTAGTAATATAGTTTTAATTTGGATTCACATAATAACAATCATATATTTATTATATTTTTAAGAATTATTGTACATTTTTTTAATTTTCATATATTGCGTATCTATTACGTATTGTATCCTATTATTTTCAAAATAAACATATTGATATATCGGATACATGTCGTATCCGATACACGTATCAGATCTATGCATAACAGTTTATATATATATATATACCATTTATCAAGTTTTTAGATTGAATAATATTACTTTTTAATAAATAAAACATAATTTATTTCATTTATTTATATAATAAAATAAATAAATTGTCTTTATTTTAAAATATTTTAATAAATTTGTTTTTTTTAAATTGCGTATTTTTTAATACTATTTTACAAAATTATATAACTATATAGATGTATATATATTATTTCTTATTTTCCAATTAATTACTTATAAAGTTAATAAAATTATGAAAGTAATAAAACTATGCATATTATAATAGTTGAATGTAATAAAAATGTAAATTGATAAGGAGGATTTAAGTAGTTAGATTTTTTTTTTTTCAATTTCATTTCATTTCATTTTGAAAACTTTTAATTTGAATTTATTAGTTAACTTTTTTTTCTTAATTATTTTTAAATATTATGGGAAGAAACCTTAACATTGTGTTCTTTTGCACAAATGTACTGTAACACCCCATTTAATTTAAATATACGAAATTAAATGAAGCGTTACAAAAAGATAACATAATAGCACAGTCCTAGAGTTTAAAACTCAACTCCGTAGAATCTAAGGCATACCACGATGCCCAAAAGAGAACTAAATAACTAGTTTACAAAGAAAGTATGTAGATCCAAGAACAAACAAGTACATGGGCCTTAGCCCTAAAGAAAAGCCCAATAAGGAAACTAAAAACCAGCCCACGCGAACTATGCGGCGGAACCATCACCTCCCTATTGCCCACGGGTGTTCCGCGCATCTGCTCACACCAACAAGTTGATGATCATCGCAAAAGAGAGTACCACACAGCAGAACACACAACAAAGAAAGTAGGGTAAGCTAGAGCACAAAAGATTTCATCCATCAAATCAGATATAATTTCACCAAATCATATACCCAAATCAACCAAGCATGTTATGACTTTCAGGCAATACACTACGACATGACTCGACTCATCCGGATATGTATAACCTGGTCGGATTCAGCGGATGCTTGCACTTGTGGTGGATACCTCTGCTCACCCCCGAGCTATGTGTTACAAGTGTTATAATGAATCCATTTCCTCACCACAAGGTTAGCCCTTAATGAATTTCAGGCCTTCTGCTACCCTCACCACAGGAGTCAGTCCGCTCTAGGTGAGACTAACCGACTCCTTAGAGCGTCAGGAAGCAATCTTACCTTGAATCCTTACCTAGTTATACAGATGGGGCACCGCCATGGGCACCCGCTAACAGGGGCCATGGAATTATGTCCCAACCACTTAGGGATGGCAACGGGGCGAGGCGGGGACGAGTTTCGCTATCCCATACCCATCCCCGCATAAAAAATTCATCCTCATCCCCATACCCAAATCCAACGGGTATCAGACTTTTGTCCCATCCCCATCCCCACCGGGTAACGGGTATAATCTCGTACCCATACCCGTACCCATGTTCTAACTACTTCAATATTAATTTTTATAAAAGAAAAAAAATTACGGTAAAGAAAACATAATATTATCAAATATTCAATATTAGGAGGATGATTGTTTCTTCCATATCAAATACTTTGAAATAAATTATAATTATCTACATTTTAGATTAGAATACCAAATAAAATTTTATGAGAACCAAAACATTTATTAAATTTGCAAACTACAATATTGATGAACTTAGTTGATAAAATTAAAAAATATTTCAAAAAAATATAAAAGGAAAACAAATATTCAAATTAAAATATATTTTAAATGTTTGTTTACTTCAA
>Ga0214543_1008904_pt1 | contig 16051 bp, 8 predicted proteins | sample CNSS2metaG_FD_160094 | JGI IMG/M metagenome (GOLD analysis project Ga0214543, IMG submission 160094) | Root nodule microbial communities from cowpea collected in UCLA plant growth center, Los Angeles, California, USA - CNSS2 | ecosystem: Host-associated > Plants > Roots > Nodule | place: USA... | reverse complement strand
TTGTTGTGTGTCTGCTTTTGCATATTACCCCTTTGCAATGATCACCTATGTTTGGTGGGAGCAGAACTGAAACCTGATGGAGACGCTTCCTCATGAGCAGAAGTTGGAGATTGGCAAGGAGTGCCACTATAGTTAGACCTTTACTGTTTTATTTGGAGGTTTTGGGTGTAGTGTAGGATCCCCTCTATCCACTCTTATCTAATGTATATGAGTTCTTAGATGTTTAAGTGTGGAGGACTGTACTAGAGATGTTTATTCCACGCGTGTTTTGTTTGCTCTTACTATCTGCTGTGTTTGACCGTAATATAATGTTTTGTTTGATAGTATGGAAAACTATTAAATGGGATGTTACAGACTTGCCCATATTTTCACCCATAAATATAATTGATTAATACAAATAAAAATAGAAATAGTGGAATATTGCATTTGCAAATTGGGACAAACTCCGAACCATCTACAAGTAAATATAATTCAAAATGTAACTCTTGGAGATTCCTTCCATGCATATACTTTATGAGATCTTTCAAATTGAACTGGTATAATATCATCTTAGTAATGATTTCAACCATATTTTATGATGAAAAATTCAAAATACATTAAAACTGGTCTCTCGCATTGGTGTGCTTCCCTGTAAAAGGAGAATAGAAATTTACAAGACCAAACAACAGTTGAGAATATCTTTCATCTTCTTGCAATTATAGAAAATACAGACTCAAGGGATAGCAAAAATCTCAGTTACTACATATTTTAGTATAAAGGTAGAGTAGAAGGAACTCATGTTTTAGGCAACAGGGAACACTATAACTTGATCAACAACAGGTCCACAAAGAGAACCATAATCATCAATTCTGGTATGATAGAAGGAGCTGTAGAAAGTGAGTCTGGTTCTGGGTGCAATAGCTTTGAACTTGAAACTCACAGTCCTGAATGTGCCCTTCCCTTCAGACTTGAAGGGAACTTTGAAGGTATCTTTAGCAGCAAATGCTTCAACCATCATGGATCCATGGCACCCATTTTTGGCATCTCCAACTGAAAATGTGATGTTGTAGACTTTGTTGGTAACTGTTCTGATGACTTGTGCAATGGCACTTTCTCTGCCTGCCACAAGCTCCACTGCTCCTAGCCCAAATGGGACATTGAAATGCTTTGAATCGATGAACTTCACAGCCTTTAGGGACTCAATGATCCAACCAGGTAGTGGGGAGAACCTATCTTGTTGTTGAGGAGGGAGCAGAACACCGTTGGTAGAGTTGAAAATGGGGAATGGACCCTCCTCAAAGCCAGGATTTTTTACCAAGTTAACTGCAAGACACCATATAATGGTTTTATCAGAAAATATGAGGCTTAGTAAAATCAGATAGTTCATATTCCACATCTAAATAACAGTAATTAAGTTTCTCTCTCCTTGTTACCACAAAAGGTTATGGGAAAAAGCTTAGATGTGGGAAAAACAAAATATGTATCTAATGTGCTATCAGGCTCCACCCATGTGCTTGGCTAAGGTAAAGATCCAACTTTTTATATTCTATAATAATATAATAACTGTGACTAATTATTCATTTTTGACAAAATATGTCCAAGTAGGGACACATTGAAAATGTGATGGCATCATGAGAGACCAAAGAGCATGGAGGTACTAATCACCCGGAAACTCAGCAAAACGGTTTCCTACAACTTTCTGATGTGTTAAAAACCGCAGAAAGATCAAGGTTGCATATAGATTTGAAATTGTAACATCAATTCAAAGACAACAAAGATTCCCATATAATATACCCAAGTAGTACTTGATAAAATTCAAATGATAGGTTCTAAGAGTAGAGTAGCATAGCATGGTCTATGTTTCATTACCTCTAGTAGGCATTGGAGGGTAGAACTCCCTGATAGCAATGGCATCCAGAAGTGGCCCACAAGCTGGATCTTCTTGAACTCCAGGGTTGTGGAAAGTCACTTTGACAACATTAGAAGTGGCCTTAAACCCCCAAGCAATAACATCACCATTGAGACTATAAAGGGTCTGCAAAGGAACATCACCAGTCTGTGGAGGCACAGAGATTCTCAAAACTTCATCTTGTGCACAAGTCCTTGAGGCCCCAAGAATTAGAGCATACAGTTGACCCTGCTTGACCTTGATAGTTTGGGAGATTGAGGCCTCATTGCCAAGTCTCACAGCATGAATTCCATGAGTAACTGGGAAGAACATGCCACCAGGTTGGGGTCCCCCAGAGACATACTCAACCAGACCATTGATCTCCCATTTGGGCAAAGAAAATTTCCCAACGAGCTTTGTTTTCTTGAGGTATTTGGGGTTCGGCTGCTCCTCAAAGTTGCCATTTTGAAGGTAAGCTATGGAGTCAAAAATTACAACAGATTAAAAAAACACAACTTCAGAATCAGGGTTACTAAGTCTACATTGCCAGATCCAAATGTTCAAAATGAGACAGTGATGAGACGGTATATTCACTTATCACTTGAATCAAAACATTTCATAAACTTGATGTGTTTTTGCTACAGACAGGAGCTAAATCTCAACATAATGGACAGATCTAAAGGCTAGCCTGAAAAAATGTTCAAGCAAGTAACCCATAGAGGCATTCCATCAAACAATTCAGAGTAAAAGTGGACAATGCAGAACAAGGGTTTGAAGTAAACATAGACAAAGTGAACATAAACTCAAGTTAAGCAAGAAACAGATCAAGTGTTTTTTGTGTTTTCTTTTCACATTACTATGTATGAAAATGAAAGGGTCTCAGATGTTAGCAACATACCTTCTGGTACTCTTGGCTCAATGGCAGCAACAACTGAAGCAGCACACAGCAGAGTCAAAAGCAATGCTGAAGAAAGAATTTGTGCCATTTTCAGTGCAAAACTGAGGCTAGAAGAAGAGAAGGAAACAGGGTTTGCGCGTTGCTCAGAAAGAGCAGAACTTGGTGTGGAAGTGAAGTGGATGAAGCTTCGCTTGTTTTTATAATGGAAAGAGAAAATGGATGGTACTTAGCAAAAATCACGTAGAAAAGTGCATTAGGGGGGAACACACACATGATTTGTCTTTGAAGTTTTGATTTTTTTTTTCTCCACCCGGTTTTTTCTCCACGATTCATGCTGTGGACACCTTTGAATTGATGTTACAATTTCTTCTTAGTTAGATAGAAGCATAAAAAGCTGTTTTATTTAATATAAAAAAACTGTTATTTATATAATAATTTAACAAAAACTAGAGACAAGTTTTATACTGTTTTTTTCATCAAAGTTGGAGAAAGGGCTAATTTAATTTTTGAAAGAAAGAAAAGTGATTTATATTATATTACACACTTATATTTTACAACGAAAATGATTTATCAATAAAGGTTGAATATTTTATATTAGTTGGGGTAAAAAAATCATTCTAATTTCTTTTATACTAATAAATACTTATTCACTTTTTTTTCTAAATATTTTATATTAGTTAGGGTGAAAAAAATCATTTTAATTTCTTTTATACTAATAAATACTTATTCACTTTTTTTTTCTAATAATAAAGAATAATAAATTATTATTATAATATAAAAATAAATTTAAATAATTTTCTTAATTTTATTTTCGATCATTTTTAATTTTTTAGATTTTTTTATTGTAAATAGTTATTTTAGTTTATAAAAATAGTTAAATTTTAAAAGAAATTGTTAAATGAAAAAGAAAAGGATTAAAATTGAAAGAAAACTTTGTAAAATTGATAAAATAATACATTTATTTAAAGAGTAAAATTGAAAATAATGTACACACCAACTAACTTTGTAATACTATATTTTCATTATTTTCAAATTATGGAATATGTTTCTCTAATTAAAAACATAATGATGTGTTTCATTAACAAATTAGTTTTATGTTATGATGTCGGTGATCATATATTTTTAGCAAGTTTTCAGTTTCAATCTGAGATAAGAATCCGAAATTATTTGACGATAGTTCTAGATCTATTTTTTTAGTCTTCCTTGGTTTTCTAAGTGAGTTAATTATTATTATTTTTCTTATCATTGTTCATTTATTGTTTTGTGATCCACGTGATGTGTTTGGTTTTTCCTTAGAAACTATTAAATTATGATTTGAATAAAAAAATATAACAATAACTTGTCCAATACTTTAGGACTCTGTAAAATACAAATTTAGCATGACTATCTATTTATCTTGTATAAATTCTGAGGAATAAATTTTGACAAATCTATACTCATATTTTTGTTTCTATATTGAGTTAGGTGAGTTGGTTGTTGTAAATTCTTTAATATGAGTTTAATTGTTACACCAAAATACCTCTTTTATGTTTTTAACTGTGTTGTTTTTAGAGATGGCAAATAAACTCGTCTTCGTGTGTATTGTCCGAACTCGTCCCCGTTTTGACGGAGAATCTCCGCATTGACTGAGTATGGGTATGGGTACGGGGAATCTCCGATTTTTTCAATTGGGTATGGATATGTGGATGGGGATAAATATATCCTCACCATAATACTCGTCCCCGCCATATCTCCATCATCATTTAAATTATTAAAATATTCACAATTAATTAAGTAACCCTATATATATATTCTTCCTATTTTTTATACAATTATAGTGAAATATTCTTCCTATTTTTTATTTTTTCTAAATATTTTGTTTGTTATGAAACTCATTCGCATTTCCAATATATTTTTTTTATCTTATCATAACCTTTGTGTAATTATGTTAAAATGATGTATGTCAATTAAAAAAAATTTATGTCTAACATTTGAATATTTCTATTATTTTTTAATATTTTTATTTATTGTATATTTTCCTTTCACTTTAGAATGTTTAATACTCTCAATTTAAGTATTTAATAGCATAAACATTTCATTTACTAGGTAATATAAAAAAAAATCTTTACTTATTATTATTATTTTTTGTTTCATTTGAAGAACTCTTTTATTTCGCTAAAAAAAATTTGTTATTTCTCAACCATTGAGTATATATGTTGATATTTCTTAGATCTCTAAGATGTTTTTCGTCTTATCATACCCTTAATTATACATTTGTTTTTCTTTGTGCAATTCCTTCCAATAGTTTCCAAATTGTTTATAAGACACACATTTGTTAATTTTTTAATATTTTTATTTTTGTTTATTTTCATCATATAGAATACTCTTTCGATAAATTTTATCTATTTATTTTTTATTTTCTAACTCATTACAATCATACTTTAATATTTTCAATATAATTGTATAAATAAATTTTATTTACTACAATATAAAAATTTAATGTAATTGTCATGAATATATATTTTATCACCATCCAACGTATATTAGAGTTTAAAAGATACAAGATCTATGATAAAATTTTATTATGTTTACTATTTGTTCTTTGCGTCATTTTTTTATCAACCATTGAGTATATATGTTGATATTTTAAAAGTTTTCTTAGATCTCTAAGATATTTTTCATCTTATCATACTTTTAATTATATATTTGTTTTTCTTTGTGTGATTCCTTCTAATAGTCTCCAACTTGTTTATAAGACACACATTTGTTAATTTTTTAATATTTTTATTTTTTGTTTATTTTTATCATGTAGAATACTATTTCGATAAATTTTATCTAATTATTTTTTATTTTCTAACTCATTACAGTCATACTTTAATTTTTTCACTATAATTGTATAAATAATTTTTATTTACTACAATATAAAAATTTAATGTAATTGTCATGAATATTTTTTTACCACCATCCAACATATATTGTGGTTCAAAAGCTACAAGATCTATATTAAAATTTTATTATTATATTTATTATTTGTTCTTTGCGTCATTTTAATCAAGTGATGTATTATAACTTTTATTACTGTATAAAAAATAGATTCATTATAATTTAGAAAATTGAAGTAAACAAACATTTAAAATATATTTTAATTTAAATATTTTTTTCCTTTTATATTTTTCTAAAAATATTTTTTTCTTTTATATTTTTTTAAAAATATTTTTAAAATTTATCAACTAGGTTTCATTAATGTTTGCAAATTTAATAAATGTTTTGGTTCTCATTAAATTTTATTTGGTATTCTAATCTAAAATGTAAACAACTATAATTTATTTCAAAGTATTTGATATCGAAGAAACAACCATACTCCTAATATCGAATATTTGATAATATTATGTTTCCTTTACCGTAATTTTTTATTATTTTATAAAAATTAATTAAAATTAATATTAAAGTAGTAAGAAAACAGATACGGGTATGGGTACGAGATTATACCCGTTACCCGGTGGGGATGGGGATGAGATAAAAGTTTGATACCCGTTGGATTTGAGTATGGGAATGATGATGAATTTTTTTTACAGAGATGGGTATGGGATAATGAAACCCGTCCCCACCCCGCCCCGTTGCCATCCCTAGTTGTTTTGTGGCTCAGCTTTTAATTTTTAATTTTCCTCAATTAAATTATGTATGTTAATAATTCTTATTTAGCTAGATAAGGTTTTGTTTGTTGGATTACTAATTTCTTTGACTGATTGGTGTATTATTAGTTGGGCAATATAACAAGTGACATTTACATAATTATAGTTGTAGTTATTATGACATTAAATCTTTACTTTTAAACATTTTTACAAACTTATGCTTTTGTAAAAATTTATTAGATTTTTATTTTACCTTTTTAATCGTATAACGTATTAAAAATAAAATATAATTTTATTGATCAACCATGCAACTCTAAATCTGGTTAAAGTATATAGATTTTTTTGGGCGGTTGAATTAACTATTCTAGGAGAAAATTAAGTAATAAATAAAAAGTTAACATTTAATAAATTATACAATTCAATTTCTATCAAATATTTTTTAATTTATACATAAACTAGTTTCAGCTTTATAAAAATGAATGATTTTTTTTCATAACTTTTAAAGTACTTCTAAAAAAAAGCAAACAAATGTATAGTAAAGTGATTAGGTATTGTATCTTTTGCCTCAAAGCAGATTATCTATTTAAAGAAATTTCGTATTTAATATATATAAAACATAGATATGGATATTTGTGATATTCCATTTTTGTAATCCATTTTAGTAATGTAAAACAAATAAAAAGTCATTTTATAATAATATTTAAAAAGAATTTTACGAAATAACATATATATTAATATACTTTTTTAAGAGTTCAGACTATAAAAACGTATTATTTATACAACAATGCTAAATTTTAAAGGACATCTTTATATTGAATGTACAATTACTCATACGTTTGCTGCAATTTCACAACTCTAGTTACAGACTTCTCATCTCTGAACGTTGTCTTTAAACTTACATCTTCATCTGTTCTTACAAAAATGATGATCATCGCAAAAGAAGAAAAACAACACAAGACCACAAAGTGTAAGGGTAAGCTAGTATACAAAAGAGTTGTCCTAAGACCATTAAAACATAATAATTATAAGCCATACATAGACAAACTTTCATATTTCACATAATTACACATAAACAATTGACACTAAACTCAATATACATTTGGAATTGAAATCATTAGAGACATACATTTGGAATTGGAATCACTAGAGACATACATTTGCAATTGGAATCACTAGAGACTTGCATTCGTAGTGGCCTCTACTGCTCTACAGATCCATTGTCAATGAGTTTCATCCTACTACATACAAGGTTAATCAATGATCATCTAAGGTTATTGTCCTACTTTAGATTAGAACCTTCTCCTACTTTCACCACATGAACCATTCTAATCTATTTAAGTGTGAATGATCATTATAGTTTTAGGATGTCACATTACTTGAATTCATAGTCCAATACATACACTAAAATAAAACCACCATAAAATCTCTCCATGAGACTTATGAAATTACGTCAAACACACACAATGCTTTTATATATATATATATATATATATATATATATATATATATATATATATACATATTCACAAACTCATTATCATCACAATTTCACAACAATACTTTCACTATCATATACATATATAATCATATTTTCATATTCACATATCAAACAATCACATATTTTGCAACAACATACCAAGTCAAGTCTCAAAAATAATACCACATCATTCACGCATAACTTCATAAATCATATTTTTAAAATTAACTTAGTCAATCACAAGTTAAAAAATAAGGAATTTAAAGTTATGCAGCAATTCTTGCTTGAGCTAGAAATATGTGCTTAAGTGACAAAGACTCTCACTTAAGCTAAAGATTCTCGTTTGAGCTAAAATTAAATAGAAACAAAAAAAGTTCTAATGGTTTTCTCGCTTAAGTTAGAAATTATCACTTAAGCGACATGGACTCCTACTTAAGCTAAAAATTCTCGCTTAAGCTAAAATCGCAGATTTTCATCTATTCTCAACATGCAAAAACCAGAACCCCAAACCATTAACATTTCACATGCGCTCATCAAATCAACATACAACAATTTCAAGCAATTCAATCTACCAAATTATAACATGTAAGACAAATTTATTTCCATCAGAAGATAATAACTTCCCTCATCTCAAACGTAGATCAAAATTAAGACAACGAAAAAAATCCCAAAATAATCTTTGAGCTGTAAAACCCCAATTCAATCTAAAGGAACCAAAACCCAAGAACACAAGAAAGAATTAGAGCTTTAATCATGATCAAAGCATAATTAAAACCTCAAAAACAGAAAAAATGAGGTGGAGGTCAGATTATAAACTTACTCGAAGGAAGAAGAAATTGTTCAAGTGGATTCAAAGAAAACTCCGCCACGAACCCAAATCTACCCTCTGATTCAAGAAATGATAAAAATTCAGATGAGAAAGGAAAGAATGATTTATTTGAAAGTTGAGAAAAACAAAAAGGATGGAAAATGAAGAATGAGAGTTGTTGGTTAGAAAAAATTACTTTGGTTATTTTTAGGTTAAAATATTCCATTAGTCCATATTTTTGTACCAAAATCTCAAATAGGTCATCAATTTTCTTTTAGTCTCAATTAGGTCCATATTTTTTAAAATGCGTAACGATTAGGTTCATTCTGTTAGTATGGTGTTAATGGTGTTAAGGATGTGCTACGTGTCAACTCCTCATTTTTTTTAATTTAATTTTTTTTAATTTTTATTTATTTATTTTATTTTTTGAATTTTTTAAATTATTTGTCACGTGTCACGTCATTATTGTGTCACGTGTCAAGTCAGTATAATAATACATATCAAGTCAATGTCTGAATCTCAATTAGGTCCATATATTTATTATTTTGATTTTATTTGAGTCCATAATTTTTTAAAAAATTTTCAAATTTCACCTCCAAATTAAGACCAAATTTAACTTTTATTAAATATTTTAATAATATTAAGTTTATTTAAATTTTATATTTTACATTAAGCTTTATTTATATTTTGTTTTAAAATTTTAAATATATTTATTTTAACTTGTAACAAAATTGTTTTAAATAATTTATATACAAATGTTAGAATTAGTTTAAAAATACCAATTTTATAAATTTAAATATAAAATTTTAAAACAATTTTGTAACAAGTTAAAATAAATATATTTAAAATCCTAAATAAATAAACAGAGTTTAATGTAAAATATAAATTTAAATAAATTTAATATTGTTAAAAATATATAATAAAAATATCACTTATAATAAAAATATCATTATAATATTTATATAAAAGTTAAATTTGATCTCAATTTGTAGGGAATGAAATTGAAAATTTTAAAAAATTATGGACTAAAATGGAATCAAATTAATAAATATATGGACCAAATTGATATTCAGATAATGACTTGACATGTGTCACCATACATACTTGACACTTGGCACAATTTTTTAAGATACACATGACATAAATAATTTTAAAATAAAATTCAAAAAATTCAAAAAAAAAATTAAAATTAAAAAAAAATTCAAAAAATGAGGAGTTGACACGTGCTGCAAAATCATAATCTAATTGAAACTAAAAAAAATCTAATCACCTATTTGATATTTTGGTACAAAATCTAACCTTTTTTAATAAAACAGACTTTCTAAAATAAAAGGGTTTTACAATTGTTACAAAAAATTAGTCACTAATTTACTATATTAAGCTAAATCTGCTAGTGAGAAAAAAAAAACATACTACATAATTTTTTTGACATTTTTCTGAAATATTTCCTTTCAGTTGATAAATTTATATGCATTTTCTGAAGTACAATGAAATTTAATGCAGTTGTTAATCGTCAAATCCCAAAACAAAATGTGAAAGCAATAATCAAGTTAATCATTTCTTTAGTTCACATTAGGGCAAGTGACAAAGTGCCTCTATGAGATGCGACTCCATTTTTCTTTATAAATTGGTATATAAAAGTTAAAATGGATTTTTTTTATTTAAACAAAATGTTCATTAATTATATAATATATATATATATATATATATATATATATATATATATATATTTTTTTTTTTTAAACGAAATGTGTTTCACTTAAAGGAAAATTTTTAAGAAAATCTCACTTATATTATTTTCCAAAAAATATTAATTTAAACGGAAATATCAGAAAACAATTATGAAAAAAAGTGAAAAAATGAAAAGTAGGGTTCATTTCATGTTATTTAAAATTTATAGGATAAAGCCTAGTTCAATATGCTTCATGTTCTGTTGCTCTCTTTGGGCCACGTGTCTCTTACTCTGTGGTTAAACTTTAAGTGGGTCCATTGTTGGTTTTGCTGCCGCCAAGTGTTGAGGAGTAGTGGACACTATTCTAAAACTTTTAATAAATTAGAAAAAAAAAACCTTAAAATGTGGTAAAGTTTGAGTTAACTTTATTTTTATCTTTCAAATTTAAAATTAGTTTTCAGTATCTATAATTAAAAATTTTATTTTTTACTATTTTGTCCAATTTGTTATGTAAATATTATTAAAATGAATAGTTGAATGTAAAAATAAGGTGGGGTGTAATCGTAAGGTAAACGAATTTATTTATTTTTCATATAAGTATAATTTTTAACTATTTTTATATAATAATGTGAGAACCTACAAAACTAGGTTGTTGACTGTGTTTTAAAATAATGAGAAATAATAAAAAACTTATGTATAAACGAAAATTTTACAAAAAAATCTTGTTAATAGAAAATACATTATTTCTTTAAAAACATTTTTCTAAGAATTCTCTATCTTTTTTTAAGTCATCTAATCATTTATTCATTTGATTGAAGATCGAAGAACATTGGTGTAATCCTTACGACAAAATCTTCAAGTCCATCTGATGGGGAAAACAACAACACAAACAATATATCGGAGAATGTAGCGGATATAATTTCTCCTAACTTGCAAGAATCTATGAGGAGCAACAATCAAAGAGCAGCAATAATAAATCACCAAAGACACAAATAAAGGCACCAAGATTTTTAAAGTGGAAAACCCCTCAAATCAAGGGTAAAAATCACGAGTCGTCCATACCAAAGAAATAGCTTCACTGTGATCAACAAGAGTACAAAAGAGTCTCAATCAATAGTACAAATTAGTGTCAACACCCAACCAAATAACAAAGCAACAAAGCTTTCAAAATAGAGAAGAACAAGAGGAAAACCTATAATATCACTACTGCAGTGCGAAATTAATATCTCCCAACTCAGATCTCGTATCAACGATCCGACCGGTCAGAATGAAGAGCAATGAGTTCTGAACATGATGTAAAAATTTCAGCCCGATCCAACGGTGAACGAATCGCAGTGCCGAATTTACGGTGAAAGCTATGTGAAAAACGTGAACAAAATTTTCCCTCTACCTTTCCCTCTCCCTCTATGTGTTAGGGCTTTCAGTGTGTTCTGACTCTATTGTTCTGCCTCTCTCTTTATTTTATAGGCCCCTCTCGACTAGTTTAAGTGAGAGATGAGCTTTTCAAGTTTTGGGCCTTTTCTCCACATAGGAAGGGAGCCCAATACCCAACACCATCTAATCAATTGCTCCATTTGAGTAAGTTGGTTTTCAACTATTTCTTTTGAGTATTTTGATCAATTTTTGCATGTGTTTCTTTGAGGTCACATGTGTTCCTTTAGTTTTCTATTTAAGTCTTTGATGATCAATGATCATAAGGAGTATGGTCTGATCATAGTTGTGATGTTTCTATATATAGATAGAGCATCATGTATGTTGAAGAGAGATTATTGTCTTATGATCTTGAAGTTGAGTTGTCAAGGTAAGAGAGGCTAGTGATGTTAGTGTATGTGAGTTTGATGTTACATATTGTGGTTGATTTTTTGTTTCCGATAGTAACTATGTTTTTGTTCTAGATTTATTGGGATGCATGTGGATGATGGGTGAAATTTGGTTTGATCTTTTGAATTTTGTTTACTTGTTTGATATGGTGGCAATTGAGGAATATGAAAATTGAGTCATTGATCCAATTGGTACTAACTACAATGATTTAATAACTATTTAGACCAGTACCTAAGGTAGAAGTACCGATTGGAACCATGAAACATGTCCAGATTCCTTAAGAACCACAAATTGAAAGTGTTGATATCTAGAGTGATGCTAAGTGGTAGCCTTCACTACTGAGCGTTAAAAATATGAATCATTTAATGCTGAGTGATGTCCGAGTGTTGCCTAAGCGCTAGAGACCTTTGCAAGTCTAGGAGCATTTTAGCTCCAAGACGTTGAGGGGTGTCATCTAGGGTTGAGTGCTGTTTTTTGAGGCAAATGGCGTTGAGCACCATATTACATGTTTTGTTGTTTTACTGTTTTGATTTCTCTGAAGGTCTTAAGTATGCTTGAACCGGAATTTATGGTTGTTATTACTATAAATTGAATTAATTATATGGTTGTTGTGAGCATGTATTATGATGGTGGTTGAAAGGATTTCAAGGAGAAACTCTAGGTGGTGGTAATTTAGTTTATGCATTGGCATAAGATTCAATATGATGGTATCCTTTCTATAATAGCTACTCACGCTCATGTAGAGCAGAGTAGGTTATGTCGTGAAGAGAAGAACGATGTCCTAGTCATTGGACTTGATTAGGTCATATGCATGAAGGGGACTTACCTTGTGAGTGGTTGGGTGATAATCTCTTGAGGCCAAAGTTTGCAAAGTTTGGGAACCACCACATGTGCACACGCCTAATGAGTCTGATATTAAGTGCATGTATTTGGATAATTGATATTAGAGTCAAATGTTCCTATGTTTATAGATAAACTAGTGTGTTACTTATGGCATGAGGTTTGTAACTTATATTTGATTCACCTGAATTCTTTTTTTCACATTAGCTTACGTGTGTTTGTTCTTAATTACCTCTTTTGTAATGTTGCATCATCTCGAAGATTCCAAAATTCAAGCAACATTGTCACACTTCACGCTTAAGGGACAAACATGTGCTTAAGCATCAAGTTGTCTCAGACTCTTACGTTTAATCTACAAGCTCCCATTTGAGTTATACATCCAATAGCTTAAGCATCCACGTTGGTTTTCAAGTAGTGAAGGTAGTCATTACACACAATTTGGAGATTGCCTGAGTTGTGAGCTACCACTTACGTGATATCCAGCTTGAGAGCACCTATTCTCACAACAAAATTGGCAATGAAAAACACAACTAAAACATACACCAATTCATCCATAATACCAACTCTAATGATAATCATACCTAAATGAGTTACCAATATTGTAAAAGCATCATATTTTTCTCAATATTATACTCAAAGTTATATATATATATATATATGTGTGTGTGTGTGTGTGTGTTTGTGTGTGTGTGTGTGTATGTATGTGTGTGTGTGTGTGTGTGTGTGTGTGTGTATAACCATCCAAGTATGTTAGATCCAAATTGAACTAACATTATGTTTGATTTTGTTTGTGTGCTTAAATAATTAAGTGTAAAACATAATTTAACGCATATCAAATCATGTTACCTGTAGATTGTCTAGTTTAGCCCAATAATTGCAAGTTGTGTGATTGGACAGTTGCAAACATCGTTTAATAAGTGTTTTATCTAACAAACATAAGTGTTTTATATATGCTTTTTGTTTGATAATTTTTTTTTCTTGTGCGAAAAATGTAAGGTCTGCTTTTATTTCAAGTTTATGGGCCTAACTTTAGTGAGTAAGGGCCCATAGCGAGCCACTGGTGATACCAGGAACCTGTATAATTGCTTTCTTACTTTCCAATCTATCTCCTGTACCCAAGCAGTTCACACTCTTTTCTCCCAATAATTGTTTAATAAGTGATTGGACAGATGCAAACATTGTTTAATAAGTGTTTCATCTAACAAACATAAGTGTTTTATATATGTTTTTTGTTTGATAAGTTTTTTTCTTGGGTGAAAATGTAAGGCCCACTTTTATTTCAAATTTATAGGCCTAACTTTAGTGAGTAAGAGCTCATAGCGAGCCACTTATGTTTGAGAGACTTTACAGAATATACTTCAACTTCGTAAGAACACAAATATATCGGTAATATTATATTTTTATAATGTAATACTCTATATTTCCCCAAAAATAATTGCATTTCAATGATTAGTGTTTAACCAAGTATGTATGTATTTTAAGTAATATTTGTGTTTAACCTAGAACTACAAAAGTTCAGAGAATATTTCGTAGCATTACTCTATCATAATGCAACTTGATAATAATGATAAAAAGTTAAACATAATTTGAGTTATCAAGCTGAAGTATAAAAATAGTTTGTGTCTCTATTCATTTTTTTTCATATTAATTACAACTTATTGTTATGCAATTAACTTCCGAATGGAAGCTTATGTAAAAGTGTAAAATTTTACAATCTTTTTAACAATGTTTACACATAAAAAATATGCGTAGGAAGTAAAATAAAATAATTTTTAATATAAAAAATTAAAACTAAACAACTTTTGTTTACCTAGGTAGAAAACGACCGAGAGGCCATTCGTGCTGGAAATCTAACCACTACTTGATTTCCATCCTCACTCATTTCTAATTTATTGTTTCTTCATTCATTCATTCATTGAACAAAATCTATATTCAACACATCAACCTTCTTTTCCTTTCAAACTTCAAATCCAAACTCAATCTTCCAGGGACCACATGTCTTATATTGCATGGACCATTCGTTTTCTAATTGTGTTTATTAAATTATTAACTACTTTTTCTTTTCTCTTTTTGGCTATAAATATTGAGTAGGTGATGGTTAATTACTATCATTCACTTTTTGTCCTTTCACTATCCAAATAAACACTGTGAATATTTAGAAAGTAGATACCAGCACTTACTATTCAACTAATTTTGGTAAAGTATTTAACTCATTCTATGTAGAATAAAATATTTCCATTCAATTGTTATAACAAAATATTGTTTTTTAAAGTGTCTTAACATATACCTATATTTTCAATATATACTTTAAAAGCTTGAAAATTAATTTGCTATATAAAAATTGAATCTTAGACCTTTTACCTTTTAATATGTCTCTAAAAACAGAACATAATATATTTATAAAAATGTTGGCCAGCTTCTTCCTTTGGTAGCTGAGCCATTGAAAAATGACCCCTATGAATCTATGATTAGAGGGAAGAAACATAACGATATTGTTATTGGTAACATCATTAATCAGTGAGTTAATGTGCCTTATGCATTTAAACAAGTCAAGATTTTTTATTGAGTTTTTTTATTATTTTTTTCCTAAATTTTCAAAAGTATAGATATATTGAAATTTAAAAAAAAAATTATATATTTTAGAGCATCAAAATTAATATACATCACTATATTTTAAAAATCCAATAGAAGGACATCTTTAAAAAATCAATGGAGAATCCGTTTGTAAACACATCATATTGTAACCAGATTTTGGCTGTATATTGTAAATTAAATCTTAAATAAGATACTTAAGCCACATGAAGTGTAACAACCATAATTAACCTTGTCCACGTCCACATGATTGGATTTACAGCCTAAAAAGTGAAAAACCAATTTTAAGTGAGATAGAGAAATGGAAGAAAAAGCATGAGCATGAGCCGGTGGTTTTGTACATTAGGATAATGTTTATATATATATATATATATATATATATATATATATATATATATATATATATATATATATATATATATATATATATATTCAATATTTTTTATTTTTTTTTTTTATTTTTTT